>OFGP01000517.1_pt1 | contig 37769 bp, 34 predicted proteins | sample 1521781 | NCBI WGS metagenome assembly OFGP01 (sample SAMEA3504113, study PRJEB24116) | mouse gut metagenome | biome: mouse gut; feature: mouse-associated habitat; material: faeces | place: Denmark | collected 2011
GCCGGGGGCAACCCCGGCGCCTGCTTCAATCCTCTAATGTCGTCTGCAAGTCGCTCAGCAGAGCTTCCAGCATTTTCTGTTTCTTGTCTGGGTCATCCTCGCCAATCGCGTCCTTCAAATCCCGGATGATAACCCAAAGGAAACCGTTGAACTGCTTATCAGTCTGGCCCATATCTACGACCTCCTTTATTTTTGATACTATAATAATATCAGGTTCTTGTTCCCGTTTCAAGAGACTTTTCGAAAATCATACCGCCGGCGAGCCAGGCGCTTCCCGCCTGTTACCCCTCCAGCCTTTCCAGCACGGCCAGGGTGCTGCTGGCGCTGTCCTGGACGAAAATGCGCACCCGGTTGAGGTAGCCCTCGCCGTTCTCCGCCTTGAAGCGCAGGGTGCGGTCATACTGCCGGGTGTTGTCGTCCCCGCCGGTCAGGGTGCGCACGCCGATGCGCCCGGCAAAGAAGTCCTCCTTCACCGCCGCCAGCAGGGCCTGGGCGTCCTCCCCGTAGTAGTATTGGGTGGGGCCCCGGTCATAGTTCGCTTCGTAGTCGTAGTTGTCGTACTCCACCTCGCTCAGCCGCCAGTCGGGCTTGGCCAGGTTTTCCTCCAGGGAATCGAAGCCGTAGACCTTCCAGTAGAACTCCCGGTCCTTCAGCAGCTGCTCCATGGCCCAGGAGGCGGTCCCCTCCTGCCGGGCCTCGCCGGCATTGAACCACGGGTTGTACCGTCGGGACAGGGTGGAGCCGTCCTTCAGGGTATAGGTCAGCTCCAGATAGCTGGAGATCCAGCCCTCCCCTTTGGGGGGCCACCCCCGCTGCTCCACCGCGCCCCGGTGCAGCACGGTGAGCAGCTCGATCACCGCCTGGTCGTCCTCGCCCAGATTCAGATATATATAGTCTCCGTCATCCCCCAGGGTGTCCGCCCTCAGCCCATTGAGGTATACTCCCTCCACCTGGGCCGCTTCGGGCACCCGGGTCTCATAGCCGGTGAGGTCGAAGCCCACCACCAGGAACATCACCACAAACACGCCTGTCACCGCCGCCGCGCCCTTCCACTTGTGGAACACCCGGAAGGATTTATCCAGCAGCATCTGGGCGGCAAAGTACCCGATCAGCCCCCAAATCACCATGGACGCCATCAGCGTGGCCTCTCCCCGGCCCAAAAACCAGGAGGAGCCGTAGCCGAACACCAGCCCCACGCACACGGCCACGCCGTATTTGAACACCGGACGCATGGCTTTCACGGACACCACGTCCCCCGCGCTCTCCATGCGCCGGGCACGGTAGAGGAAAAAGGCGCACGCCGCCAGCACCAGGGCCGCCAGGACATATATGCCCACCGCGCCCATTCCCCGGGTGGTCAGCACCCGCTCGGTGAGCTCCGGCTCCCCCACCCGGACGGCGGGATAGGAGTACATACCGTACACCTGGTTGTTCAGCTGATACGCTGGGGTGAGCCACTCCACCGCGGAGTACCACGGGTACGCCCCGTTGCCGCTGTAGCCATAGTAAAAGGCCATCATGGTCATCTGGAACAGGCTCATCAGCCCGTAGGCCAGGATGTTCACCACCCCGTAAAAGGCGGGCAGGGCCAGAATGTGCCCGGTGAACATGGCGCAGAACACCGCCAGGGTGTAGAAGAACAGGCACTCGCCGCAGCTCACCCCCAGCCAGAACCCCAGCCCCTGCCAGCACACCGCGCCCCCCGCCAGCTCCACCAGCAGGGTGAGCAGGGCGATGAGCAGGTTGGGCACGATGGTGAAGCACAGCCCCGCCAGGTAGTGGGTGAGAAACAGCCCCTCCCGCTTTACGGGCAGGGAGCCGAAGAAGTTGGCCGACCGGGCGTTGTAGAGGTGGCTGAACGCCCCCATGGCGCACAGCGCCCCGAACACCACCGCCAGGGGCAGGGCCGCCGTGGCCCACTGGGCCACGGAATCATAGGCGAAGTCCCAGATATACTGCTCCCCGTTCTGAACCTGGACCTGGAGGAGCATCAGCCCCCGCAGGGGCAGCGCCACCAGCCAGATTATCAGATACGCCGCCCACAGCGGCCAATAGCGCAGCACCGTCTTTTTGAAAACCGTCTTGTCAAAGTACGATGTCCCGGACCGCATAGTCCTCACCTCCCATTTCATAGATAAAAATCTCCTCCAGCGTCAGGGGCAGGGCCTCCATGAACAGGGGCTTCAGCGGCTTGAACCCCTCCTCCACCTCCTGGGCGCTCCCCCGAACGATGTAGGTGTACACCCGGCCCACCCGGTCGGTGTGGACCACGCTCAGCCCCGCGGGCAGCTCGGGGGGCTGTTCCGTCTGGAAGGCGATTTGCAGCTTCACCGTGCCCCCCTGGAGGTCGGACAGGGACCGCTCCAGCGCCACCCTCCCGTGACTTAAAAGCCCCACGTGGTCGCACACGTCCTCCAGCTCCCTCAGGTTGTGGGAGGACACCAGCACCGTGGTCCCCCGCTCGGCCACGTCCCCCATGAGCAGGGACCAACCCTGCCGGCGCATCACCGGGTCCAGGCCGTCCACCGGCTCGTCCAGCAGCAGGTAGTCCGGCTTGCAGCTCAGGGCCAGCCAGAACGCCGACTGCTTCTGCATCCCCTTGGACAGCCGTCGGATGGGCCGCTTTTCGTCCACGGCGGGGAAGGCCTCCTTCAGCTTGGCATAGCGGTCCATGTCGAAGGCGGGATAGAGCCCCTTGTAGAACTTCATCATGTCCTGGGTGGAGGCGGACCCGAAATAGTACAGCTCATCGGGAATCACCGCCATGCGCTTTTTCACCCCGGGGTTTTCATAGATGGGCGCGCCCTCCAGCAGAATCTCGCCGCTGTCCTGGCGGTACGCCCCGCACAGGTGGCGCAGAATGGTGGACTTGCCCGCCCCGTTGGGCCCCACCAGCCCGTAAATAGCCCCGCAGGGCACCGTCATGGTCAGATCGTCCAGAGCGTGAAAGCCGTCGAAGCTCTTGACCACGTTTTTGACCTCAATCATTTCGTCTCCTCCTTCCCAAAAGCGGCGCACCTGGCCCCGATCTCCGCTGGAGTAAGCCCCAGGTAGACCAGCTCCTGGACGATGGCGTCCAGCTTGGACAGCAGCTCCCCCCTGCGCTTTTCCGTCACATCCTGGGGCAGGGCGGCGAAGCTCCCCTTGCCCGGCACCGAGTAGGCGTAACCGTCCTGCTCCAGTGCCTCATACGCCCGTTGGATGGTGTTGGGATTGATGGCCAGCTGCCCCGCCATGGCGCGCACGGAGGGCAGCTTATCCCCCGGCGGAATGGCCCCCGTGATGATGAGACGGCGCAGGCCGTCCCGCACCTGTTCGTAGATGGGGCGGCCGTCCCGGTAATTCAGGCTGAGCATAGCCCGCCTCCTTTCCAGTGTATCAACTGTACTATTTGTGTTAGTATAGTTATCCTAACATATGAGCCCACTGCCTGTCAAGCACAAAAATCTTTCTCAATTTTCCAGTTTAAAATTTGCGAAAGGTGGCTGACAAGTGGCCTTCCACCTGCTATAATGTTGGTACGCCCCCTTGACAGGGGGCTAAAAGTGTCAAGCAATTTACAATCGACTCGTTTCATCACTTGATTACAGAAAGGGGTCTTTTCCTATGTCCAACCACGATTTAAACGCCGCCGCCTTCCTGGACTGCGTGGGCTCCCTGCTGGACAGCAGCGAGGTCTCCGCCATGAAGCGCTGGCGGCACCATTTTTCCATCACCTGCTTCCAGCACTCCCTGTTCGTGTCCTATGTGGCCTTCCGGCTGGCCCGCTACTTCGGCTGGGACTACCGGGCCGCCGCCCGGGCGGGGCTGCTTCACGACCTGTACCTCTACGACCCTGCCGACCGCTCCGCCCACCCCGGCAACCAGTGCCTGGACCACCCGGAGTTTGCCCTGCGCAACGCCACCGCCCTGTGCCCCGACCTGTCCGAGCGGGAGAAAAACGCCATCGTGTCCCATATGTTCCCCCTGGCCGTCCACCTGCCCCGCTGCCGGGAGGCGCTGGCGGTGAACATCGCCGACAAGGTGTGCGCCACCCTTGAGGTGGTCCATCTCTACCAGACCCGGCGCATTCAGCGCTGGCTTCCCCTGCCCTCCCGGTGCTGAGCCGGCGCAGTTCCGCCGTTTTCACCGCTTTTCTCCTCTTTTCGTCCGTTTTTTTGGTGAAATAGGACAATTACCCCAAAGCTATGAAAAAGTCTTTCAAAATCTCAGATTCTCTGATATAATGTGGGTAGTAATTTCAATCTTGGGTTCCACGGCTTCATTTCTTTATAAATCCCCCAGGAATCACCATATTTTAAGAGAGGAAGTTGCGAGCATGATCTCACACGGCAAGGACCTGAAAATCTTTTCCGGCAGCTCCAACCGGGCCCTGGCCCTGGACATCTGCAAGGAGCTGAGCATTCCCCTGGGCAACGCCGAAACCGGCGCTTTCTCCGACGGCGAAAATTTTGTCTCCATCTTTGAAACCGTCCGCGGCTCCGATGTGTTCGTGGTCCAGTCCACCAGCTCCCCGGTGAACGACAACCTGATGGAGCTGCTCATCATGATCGACGCGCTCAAGCGGGCCAGCGCCGGGCGCATCACCGCCGTCATCCCCTACTTCGGCTATGCCCGGCAGGACCGCAAGACCAAGCCCCGCGACCCCATCTCCGCCAAGCTGGTGGCCAACCTGATCACCCGCGCCGGGGCGGACCGGGTGCTCACCATGGACCTGCACGCCAATCAGATCCAGGGCTTCTTCGACATCCCTGTGGACAATCTGATGGGCTCCCCCGTGTTTGTGGACCACTTCTTCCGCCGTTTCGCCCCCGTCCATGACGAGACCATGGTGGTCTCCCCCGATGTGGGCAGCGTGGCCCGCGCCCGCTCCTTCGCCCAGAAGCTGGATATGCCCATGGCCATCGTGGACAAGCGCCGGCAGAAGGCCAACTCCTCCGAGGTGATGAACATCATCGGCGACGTCACCGGCAAGAACGTCATCCTGCTGGACGACATGGTGGACACCGGCGGTTCCCTGTGCCACGCGGCCCAGGCCCTGGTGGACATCGGCCACGCCAAGTCCGTCACCGCCTGCGCCAGCCATGGCGTGCTGTCCGGCCCCGCCATCCAGCGCATCAACGACTCGGTGCTGGACGAGGTGGTGTTCCTGAACACCATCCAGCCCAAGGAGAACATCTCCGAGCTGTGCCCCAAGGTGAAGTACCTCTCCGTGGCCCACCTGTTTGCCGAGGCCATTGAGCGCATTTATGAGGAGCGCTCGGTGTCCAAGCTTTGGTGCTGACCACGGCTGCGGAGCCGTCGCGAGCAGGGCGGATGGAGCGGAGTGAGGGCAAAAGCCCAAGGCCCACAAAGTGGGACTGGGTTTTGCCCGAATCGCAGCGAAGCCGCCCGTCGCGAGCAGGCGCAGCGCGACGGCGTCGTGGCAAGCTTTGTATCCCCTTACCTTAGATAAAGAGAAACTCCCGCTCCAGGACATCCGCCCTGGAGCGGTTCTTACCTGTTTTGGAGGTCGCTATGCTGTTTCAAAAAAAGCTCCCCGTGTCCTGGCTCATCGTGGGCCTGGGCAATCCGGGAGAGCAGTATGAGAACACCCGCCATAACGTGGGCTTCCTGGTGGCGGACGAGCTGGGCGAGCGGGGAAGCTTCCCCATCCAGCGCTTGAAGTTCAAGGCCCTCACCAACACCGCCGTCATCGGCGGGCAGGGCGCGCTGGTGATGAAGCCCACCACCTATATGAACCTGTCCGGCGAGGCGGTGGGCGAGGCCGCCCGGTTTTACAAAATCCCGCCCGGCCGCGTGCTGGTCATCTCCGACGACGTGGACCTGCCCCTGGGCAAGCTGCGCATCCGCACGGGTGGCTCCGCCGGGGGCCACAATGGCCTGAAAAGCGTCATCCAGCACCTGGGCGCGGACCAGTTCCCCCGGCTGAAGGTGGGGGTGGGCGGCAAGCCCCACCCGGACTACGACATGGCGGACTGGGTGCTGGGCAAGCTCCAGGGCGAGGACAAAAGGGTGATGGACGAGGCGGTGAAGCGCGCCGCCGACGCGGTGGAATGCTTCCTGAAGGACGGCCCTCAGAAAGCGATGAATCGCTTTAATTAGCGCTCCCGCCCCTGTCAGGGACGGAGAGAGTGTTACTTTCTGCTCGTGCAGAAAGTAACCAAAGACACGCTTAAGGGGGCAGCGGCCGGTTCGGCTTCGGGCGCTGAGGGCGCGCCCTTGCTCACAGGCCGCCGTCCCCTTAAGAATCCCCCGTTTCGGGAGAGCCCTATACGCAGGTTGGCCACGGCCCCTCCCGGCGCCAGCAGCTTTCGATGCAGATGCGCCGATTGGCGCTGCCGCTGGTATGCAAACATAGTAAGATGAGCACCTATCGTCTCTGCGCCTAAGTGGGTGCGCCGTTCGGCTGGGGCGTGCTCCCCGCCAGCTCCGCCCCCAGGCGCACCGCCGCCCGGAACATGGCCTTACCTTGTATATTCTCCAAATCCGCATCTAAATTGGTCATTGCCTCCAACAACTCCTCCCCGCCGTCTCCAATCCGAAGGGCGATCTCATCCATCAGCGCACACTTCCGCCTCATCAAAATTTTCATCTCCGTCTCCCGCGCACATCGTTGACCAACTTGCTCCACCATCATATAATAGATGTTATTCATGATTTCAGACATATTCAGTTCCTCCTGTCTGTAGTGATTTTCACCACAGACAGGATAGCATAGTTTTCGCTACAAGTCAAGGGGAAGGTGCATTTTTATGACCAAATTTCCAGAGCGGTTAAAGCAGCTTCGGGAGGGGCGCGGCGTTTCCCAGGCAACGGTCAGTAAAGCAATGGGCGTTTCCCGCTATGCTGTTTATTCCTATGAAAAAGGAAAGACGGCTCCCACCTTGGAGGGGTTGGTCATTCTTGCCGATTATTTCGATGTCACAACCGACTATCTGCTGGGCCGTTCAGATGAACCAAAGTAGAGGTCCGCGCCCAGCCATTATCCCGGCGCGGGCGGTATGCCCCGGAGGCGCGGGCCGGTAGACCCACCCCGTGCAATGACTGGACACCAGCGGCAGCACCAACAGGCGCATCTGCGTCGAAGGCCGCTGGCGCCGGGAGGGTATCCGACCAATCCGCGTATAGGGCTCTCCCGTAAATGGGGGATTCTTAAGGGGGCCGCTGCCTGAGAGCACGGGCCGCCCTTTGGCCCGTGCTCTCAGGCAGCACCCCCCTTGAGCGTGTCTTTGGTTACTTTCTGCACGAGCAGAAAGTAACACTCCCGTCCCCCGCAGGGGACCTCACCGGGGTCATCTGCGCCTAGATTTTCCAATTTTTTCTAAATCGAGGTTCCATCATGAAAATGCTGCTCAACATTTTAGACCGAGTGCCCGAGTTCGCCCGGTTGGCCGCCGCGCTGGAGTCCGGCCGCTCCCCGGCGGAGGTGTCCGGCCTGTCCCCCGCCCACCGGGCCCACTTTGCCGCCGGCCTGCTGGAGCGGCTGGGGGTCCCCGTGGTGCTGGTGTGCGCGGACGAGGGGGAGTGCGCCCGGCTGGCGGCGGATGTGACGGCCCTCACGGGGGAGCCCGCCACCCTGCTTGGGGCCCGGGAATTTTTGTTCCACCCGGGGGCGGTGGCCTCCAAGCAGTGGGAGCACCAGCGCCTGGCCGCCTTTCACGCCATGGCCCAGGGCGGAGTCAGGCTCATCGCCGCCACGGTGGAGGGCCTGCTTCAGCGCACCCTCCCCCCGGAGGAGCTGGCCGCCCACGTGGTGGAGCTGGACCCCTCCGGCAGCTACGACCCGGAGGCCCTGGCCGACCGGCTGGCCGCCCTGGGCTATACCCGGTGCCAGCAGGTGGAGGGCGTGGGCCAATTCGCCCTGCGGGGCGGGATTTTGGACGTGTTCTCCCCTGGCCAGGACAACCCCGTCCGGGTGGAGTTCTGGGACCGGGACGTGGACTCCATGGGCCTGTTCGACCCCGCCTCTCAGCGCCGGGTGGGCCGGCTGGACCGGGCGGTGTTCCTCCCGGTGAGCGAGCTGCTCCCCCTCCGGGACGAGCATGGGAACTGGGCGCGGCTGAACGACTGCCAGCTCCCCGCCCGGTACTCCAGGCTGACCACCGCCGCCCACCACCTGCCCGCGGACGCCATTGTGTGCCTGTCCGAGTCCAGCCGGGTGGCGGAGCGGGGCAAAAACTGGCTGTGGCAGCTGGGGGAGGACGTGAAAACCCTCATGGAGAGCGGCGCGGTGGACGGCAGGCACGCCGTTTTTGCCGCCGGCCTGGACGAGCTGATGGCGGTGCTGGCCGACCATGCCCTGTGCTTTTTGGACTCCTTCGCCACCACCTCCGCCCCCCTGCCCCCCAAGGCGGTGCTCACCGCCCAGGGCCGTCAGCTGTCCTCCTTCGGGGCCAGCCTGGACACGGCGGCGGCGGATTTGACCCAGCTGCAAAACGCCGGGGCCGCCTCCATCGTCCTGGTGGGCAGCGAGCAGCGGGCGCTGAATTTGCAATCCATGCTGCGGGAGCGGAAAATCCGCTCCGCGGTGGACTTTCAGCTCCACGACCTGCCCCAGCCCGGCGGCATCACCATCGCCGTGGGGGGCCTGTCGGCGGGGTTTGACTACATCGGCTGCCCCTACGCGGTGCTCACCGAGGGGGGAAACGAGCCCCGGAAAAAGGGCAAGCGGCTCAAGCACGCCGCCGACCGCCGCCGGGTGGACTCCTTCACCGACCTTTCCCCCGGAGATCTCATCGTCCACGAGCACCACGGCATCGGCCGCTTCGTGGGCATGGTGAAGATGACGGTGGACGGGGTGGAAAAGGACTACGTGAAGCTGGCCTACGCCGGGACGGACACCCTCTACCTCCCCGCCACCCAGCTGGACCTCATCTCCAAATATATCGGCGGGGGCGACGACCCGGAGAAAAAAAAGCTGTCCAAGCTGGGGGGGACGGAGTGGGAGAAGGCCAAAACCCGCACCCGCAAGGCGGTGAAGGACTTGGCCAAGGGCCTCATCCAGCTCTATGCCCAGCGCCAGCGCCAGCCGGGGTACGCCTTCGCCCCCGACTCCCCCTGGCAGAAGGAGTTCGAGGACGACTTCCCCTACGACGAGACGGAGGACCAGCTGCGCTCCATCCGGGAGATCAAGCGGGATATGGAGGCCCCCCGTCCCATGGACCGCCTGCTGTGCGGCGACGTGGGCTACGGCAAGACGGAGGTGGCCCTGCGGGCGGTGATGAAGTGCGTGCTGGACGGTAAGCAGGCCGCCATCTTAGTGCCCACCACCGTCCTGGCCCGGCAGCACTACCTCACCGCCCGGGGCCGGTTCGCCAAGTACCCGGTGGAGATCGAGGTGGTCAGCCGCTTCCGCACTCCCGCCCAGATGAAAAAGGCCCTGGCCGGGGTGGAGGACGGCTCGGTGGACCTGCTCATCGGCACCCACCGCCTGCTGCAAAAGGACGTGCGCTTCAAGGACCTGGGGCTCCTGGTGGTGGACGAGGAGCAGCGCTTCGGCGTCACCCACAAGGAGCGGCTGAAGGAGATTTCCAAGCAGGTGGACGTGCTCACCCTGTCCGCCACCCCTATCCCCCGGACGCTGAATATGGCACTAAGCGGCATCCGGGATATGTCCGCCATCGAGGAGCCCCCCGCCAGCCGCCAGCCGGTGCAGACCTATGTGCTGGAGCACGACTGGTCGGTGCTGGCCGACGCCATGCGCCGGGAGCTGGAGCGGGGCGGCCAGGTGTACTACCTCCACAACCGGGTGGACACCATCGAGCGCACCGCCGCCCGCATCAAGGAGCTGCTGGGCGGCAGCGTGGAGGTGGCGGTGGGCCACGGCAAGATGAGCCAGGAGGAGCTGGGCGACGTGATGACCCGGGTGTCCGACGGAGAGGTGGACGTGCTGGTGTGCACCACCATCATCGAGACAGGCATCGACATCGCCAACGTGAACACCCTCATCATCGAGGACGCGGACAAGATGGGCCTGGCCCAGCTCCACCAGATCCGGGGCCGGGTGGGCCGCTCTCCCCGGCGGGCCTACGCCTACATGACCTACCGCCAGGGCAAGGTGCTGACGGAGATCGCCGCCAAGCGCCTGTCCGCCATCCGGGAGTACGCCGAGTTCGGCTCCGGCTTCAAGATCGCCATGCGGGACCTGGAGATCCGGGGCGCGGGCAACCTGCTGGGCCCCGAACAGTCCGGCTTCCTCATGAGCGTGGGCTACGACCTGTATCTGAAGCTGCTGGAGGAGGCGGTGCTGGAGGAGAAGGGGGAGGCCCCCGTCCGCCTGCCCGAGTGCGCGGTGGACCTCACCGTGGCCGCCTCCATCCCGGACCGGTACGTCCCCTCCCCGGAGCAGCGCATGGACCTGTACCGCCGCATCGCCCGCATCCGCGCCCCGGAGGATGCGGACGACATGACGGACGAGCTCATCGACCGCTTTGGGGACCCGCCCCGGCCGGTAAACAACCTGATCTCGGTGGCTCTCCTCCGGGGACAGGCCGCCGCCTGCTCCATCACGGAAATCACCCAGAAATCCGGCGCGCTCAGCTTCGCCTTGGAGAAATTCGACCTTCAGGCCGTGGCCGCCCTGGCGGGGCAGTATCCCGGCCGGATGCTGTTCTCTCCCGGCGATAAACCCGCCCTTACCCTCAAGCTGAAGAAGGGGGAGGACCCGTTACGCATGGCCGCCCAGGCGGTGGAGAAATACGCCGCCCTGCTCCCGGCGGCTTCGCAGCCTTGAGTTGCGCTGCGCGCTGGGGGACCTCCTCCGAGCGGAGAGGCAGCCATCCGCGCGCCCCGTAGCCTATGGCTGCCTTGAGGTGAGGAGGAGGTCTCCCAGCGCCTTTTGCGAGCGCTTATGGCCTGTCACGCTGCAAAACGGCCAGGTCGCTCGCGACGCGCGGGCGGCCAGCTTCCTTGTCACACTCGGATTGGCCGCGCGCTCCCGGCTTCTCCGCAACCTGGAGTCGTGCTGCGCCTGCTCGCCACGCCTGGCTTCGCTCCGACTCAGGCAAAACCCGCCCCCGCTGCGCGGCGGCTGGGCTTTTGCCATCGCTGCGCTCCATCCAGGCTGCTCGCGACGGCTCCGCAACCTGGATTTGCATTTCTCTCCGCCCTGGTGTATAATGTGCCTCGGCGCTTTCCCTGACAAATCTACTTTCCCTGGATTGGAGAACAATATGAAAAATTGGAAACGACTTGCGGCCCTGCTGGTATCCGGGGCCATGGCCCTGTCCCTGTGCGCCTGCGGCGGCGGGGATGCCGATCCCTCCCCCGACCCCTCCGCCTCCGCCCAGACCACCGGCGGGGACCCCTCCGCCCAGCCCTCCGCCGACCCCAGCCCTGCGCCCTCTGTGGAGGTGGATTTGAGCCAGGACGCGCTGGCCTTTTCCGCCGGCCTGTCCGGGGCGGATGAACTGCTCACCGTCAACGGCACGGCCATGCCCGCCGATTTGGCCCTGTACTGGCTGGCCATGAGCTGCAACAACTTTCTCTCCCAATACGGGATGTTCGGCCTGACCCTCACCGATTATGCCGACGTCTTGCGGGACGACGCCGTCAATCTCTGCGCCTACAACGTCCTTCTGCGCCAGCGGGCGGCGGAGCTGGGCTGCCTGCCCACCGACGCCCAGGTCCAGCAGGCCCGGGACACCATGATGGCCCAGGGCCAGGAGCAGTACGACCTGCTGAAAACCGCCTATGGCCTGAGCGACGACTCCATGGAATACATCTTCACCTCCAACGCCTACTATGAAAACGTGCTGGCCGCGGCGGTGCCCGAGGTCACGGACGAAATGCTCAACGGCTACGTCTACCAGGTGAAGCACATCCTGTTCAAGACGGTGGACGACAATCGTCAGCCTCTGTCCGACGAGGAGGCCGCCGAGAAAAAGCAGCAGGCGGAGGACACCCTGGCCCAGCTCCAGGCCGCGGACGACCTGAACGCCAGGTTCGACGAGCTGATGAACCAGCTCAGCGAGGACGGCCGCAACGCGGACGGCGCCCTGGCCGCCCCCGACGGCTACACCGCCACCCCCGGCCAGATGGTCCCCGAGTTTGAGGCCGCCGCTTTTGCCCTGAAGCCCGGCGAAATCTCCGGCCTGGTCAAGTCTGATTACGGCTACCACATCATCCTCCGGGGCGAGGTGGCCGACCTCCACAGCTATGACGGCGCCTTCCGGGAGCACGCCCTGGACCAGCAGCTGTCCGGCCTGCTGGAGTCCGCCCAGCTCACCCGCGCCCCCGAGCTGGACGCGCTGGACGTGCCCTCCTTTTACGAGCGCTACGCCGCCTATCAAAACGCGGTGATGGCCCAGGCCCAGCCCGCGGAGAGCGAGAGCCCCGCGGGGGATTGAGCGGCATTGTTGTCACGCTGCGCACCCTCCGCAACGGCGTCTAATCCACTCCGGCTGCGCGCGCCGTTTTTCGGCCAAAGGGCCGAAAAGCCGTCCACTCCGCTTCGTGTCTTAGCCGCCTGCTCCCGGGTGCTCCGCGCTTCCCGTGAAACGCCCAGGGGAGCCCGCTCCCGAGCTGAGGCAGTCATCCGCGCGCCCCGCAGCCTATGACTGCCTCCAAGCGAGGGAGGGGGCTCCCCTATGCGCCTATCCTCGCGCTCCCCCCTTGACACGTCTCCCCTTTTCTGCTATCATCTTCCTTGCGATAGGGGAGTAATCGGCGGGGCGGCTTCGCCCTGTGACGGATGTCAACAGCAAGGCGGGCTTCGCCCGTCTGGCTCCGTTTGAAACGATAAGACCTATCCACAGCCCAGCCGGCTGTGGATAGGTCTTTTTTCTTTCCCTGCTTGTCCCCCTTCCCTATCATTCGACCCCTGGGATTGGTATAGTTATGATAAAGGAAAAGGAGTGCTGCCTACATGAGTCAATGGTATGCCAAAACCCCCGGCCAGACCCTGTCCGAGCTGGGCGTAAGCCAGAGCGCCGGCCTGTCCGCCCGGCAGGCCCAGGAGCGCCTGGAGCAACACGGCCCCAACAAGCTTTCCGGGGCCAAGAAGGAGCCCCTGTGGCTCCGCTTCCTCAATCAGTTGAAGGACCCCATGATTCTCGTCCTGCTGGCCGCGGCGGCGCTCTCCCTGGTGTCCTCCGGCGGGGAGGACTGGGTGGAGGCCGTCATCATCCTGGTGATCGTGGTGGTGAACGCCTGCATCTCCATCTCCCAGGAGAACAGCGCGGAAAAGGCGCTGGAGGCCCTGCAAAAGCTGTCCGCTCCCTTGGCCAAGGTGATCCGTGACGGACAGCAGCTCCGCCTGGACACCGACGCCCTGGTCCCCGGCGACATCATCGTCCTGGAGGCGGGGGACCTGGTCCCCGCCGACGCCCGGATCCTGGAGTGCGCCAATCTGAAGGCGGACGAGTCGGCCATGACGGGGGAGTCCGTCCCCGTCACCAAGCAGGCCGCCAACCCCCTTCCCCCGGAGACGGTGCTGGGCGACCGGACCAACATGGTCGTCTCGTCCACCGTCATCACCAACGGCCGGGCGGTGTGCGTGGTGACGGACACGGGCATGGACACCGAGGTGGGCCGCATCGCCGGGATGCTCCTGGGAGAAGGGGACTCCTCCACCCCTCTCCAACGCAAGATGGCGGAGATCTCGAAAACCCTGTCCTTCGTGTGCCTGGCCGTGTGCGCCGTGATGTTCGGGGTGGGCCTGCTCTACCACCGGCCCATTTTGGAGATGCTCATGGCCGCGGTGTCCCTGGCGGTGGCCGCCATCCCCGAGGGCCTGCCCGCCATCGTCACCATCGTGCTGGCCCTGGGCGTCCAACGCATGGTGCGCCACAACGCCATTGTGAAAAAACTCCCCGCAGTGGAGACCCTGGGCTGCGCCGGGGTGATCTGCTCGGACAAAACCGGCACCCTCACCCAGAACCGCATGACGGTGCAGCGGGTGTGGACCGCGGGGGACAAACACCGCCGGGAGGCGCTGACCATCTGCGCGCTGTGCAATGACACGGTGCTCTCCCTGAACGGCAAAACCGCCGGCGACCCCACCGAGACCGCCCTGGTGGACGCGGCCCTGGCCGACGGCCTGGACAAAAACGCCCTGGAGCGGGAGCTCCCCCGCGCCGCCGAGCTGCCCTTCGACTCCGAGCGCAAGCTGATGAGCACCGTCCACCCCCTGCCCGGCCAGCCCGGCCGCTTCCGGGTGATGGTAAAGGGGGCCTCCGACGTGCTGCTCTCCCGGTCCACCCACATTCTGGCCGGCTCGGCCGTCCCTCTCACCGCCGCCCTGGCCCGGGACGTGGAGAGCGCCAACGCCGCCATGGCGGAGCAGGCCCTGCGGGTGCTGGCCTGCGGCTATAAGGACCTGGACGCCCTCCCCGCCGGAACCCCCGACAGCCGGGAGCTGGAGACCGCCCTCACCTTTGTGGGCCTGGCGGGCATGATCGACCCGCCCCGGCTGGAGGTGAAGGCCGCGGTGGAGCAGTGCTACGCCGCGGGCATCCGCCCGGTGATGATCACCGGGGACCACAATCTCACCGCCGTGGCCATCGCCAAGGAGCTGGACATCTTCCGCCCCGGCGACCTGGCCATCACGGGGGAGGACCTGGACTTCATGCCCCAGGAGCTGCTGGAGCAGGACGTGGACAAATTCGCCGTCTACGCCCGGGTGTCCCCGGAGCACAAAATGCGCATCGTCCGGGCGTGGCAGAAAAAGGGCATGGTGGTGGCCATGACCGGGGACGGAGTCAACGACGCCCCCGCCCTGAAGGTGGCCGACATCGGCTGCGCCATGGGCGTCACCGGCACCGACGTGGCCAAGGGCGCGGCGGACATGATTCTCACCGACGACAACTTCGCCACCATCGTCAAGGCCGTGGAGCAGGGCCGGGGCATCTACTCCAACATCAAAAAGGCCATCCATTACCTGCTCTCCTGCAACATCGGGGAGATCATCACCCTGTTCCTGGCCACCCTCTTTAACTTCCACCAGCCCCCCCTGGTGGCGGTGCAGCTGTTGTGGCTGAACCTGGTGACAGACTCCCTCCCCGCCCTGGCCCTGGGCATGGAGCCGGTGGAGGCCACCGTGATGGGGGAAAAGCCCCGCCCGGCGGACCAGCCCCTGTTCGACAAAGCCTTCACCTTCCGCCTGGCGTGGCAGGGGGTGATGGTGGGCCTGCTCACCCTGGCCGCCTACTGGCTGGGGGAATATGTGCTCAGCGACCCCTCCCTGGCGGACGCCACCGCCAACACCATGGCCTTCGCCACCCTCACCTTCTGCCAGCTGTTCCACGCCTTTGACGTGCGCAGCGAGAAGCAGTCCATCGTCCACATCGGCCTGCTGTCCAACCCGGCCATGAACAAGGCCTTTCTGGCGGGCATGGCCCTCCAGCTGGCGGTGCTGCTGGCGCCGCCGCTGATGGGCGTGTTCCAGGTGTGCCCCCTGAACGCCGTGGAGTGGCTGGTGGTGCTGGCCCTGTCCCTCACCCCGCTGGTGATCTGTGAAATTGAAAAGGCGGTGAGGAGAAGCGCGGAGAAGCGGACAACGAGGGAGCTTGGAGCGGAGTGAGGATAAAAAACCAAGATTTGCGGAGCAAATCTGTATTTTATCCGAATCGCAGCGAAAGCGACCGAGTGCTCTGGCCGCTTCGCAGCGTGACAGGCCAGACGCGCCGAACCCGTCGTGAGCAGCGCGCCTGGACCGAAGCGAGCTTTGCAAACCAAGAATCGCGTAGCGATTCTGTTTGTGAAGCGAGCCGCAGGGAAGGCGACCCGGCCATGCGCCCAACGCGAGCGTGACAGGCCAGAAGCGCGGAGAAGCGGACAGCGAGGGAGCTTGGAGCGGAGTAAGGATAAAAAATCAAGATTTGCGGAGCAAATCTGTATTTTATCCGAATCGCAGCGAAAGCGACCGAGTGCTCTGGCCGCTTCGCAGCGTAACAGACCAGAAGCGCCGAGCATCGTGAGCAGCGCGGCTGCCAAAGCTCACTCACTGCGCCGCGCCCCCTCTCCCCGGGAGAGGGGGCGCTTTCCCTGCAACGGTGGCCGTTGGGAACCTTCCGCACAAAAGGCGCGTTACGCTCCCCATACAAAAATCGTTGTATTCTTCCCCAAAAAAATGAGGTTTCCCTGTTGATTTTCTGGGCAATCAAGTATATAATTTTTATGGTTATTCATTTCCGCGCAAATTCACATCTATGTTATTGGAGGTCATTGTTCATGAAAGATTTATATGTTGTCAGCTGCTGCCGCACGGCGGTGGGCGCCTTCCAGGGCTCCCTGGCCAACACCCCCGCGTCCGACCTGGGCGCCGTTGTGGTCAAGGCCGCGCTGGAGCGCGCCGGCCTGAAGCCCGAGCAGGTTGACGAACTGATGTTCGGCTGCATCCTCACCGCCGGCCAGGGCCAGAACCCCGCCCGCCAGGTGGGCGTGAAGGCCGGCCTGCCCTTCTCCGTCCCCGCCTACACCGTGGGCATGGTGTGCGGCTCCGGCATGAAGTCCGTCATCGAGGGCGCCCGGGCCATCCTGGCCGGGGACGCCGACGTGATCGTCTGCGGCGGCACCGAGAACATGACCATGGCCCCCTACTCCGTCCCCTCCGCCCGCATGGGCGCCCGCATGGGCAACACCAAGATGGTGGACACCATGGTGAACGACGGCCTGTGGGACGCTTATAACAACTACCACATGGGCACCACCGCCGAGAACATCTGCGACATCTGGGGCATCACCCGGGAGGAGCTGGACGAGTTCGCCGCCAGCTCCCAGCAGAAGACCGAGGCCGCCCAGGCCGCCGGCAAGTTCGTGGACGAGATCGTCCCCGTGATGATCAAGAAGAAGAAGGAAATGGTGGAGTTCAAGGTGGACGAGTACCCTAAGGCGGGCGTCACCAAGGAGTCCGTGTCCAAGCTGCGCGGCGCCTTCCCCGTGGGCCCCGAGGGCGTGGAGGGCGAGGTCGTCCACACCTTCGAGCTCACCGGCGTACATGAGGCGGACGCCCACAAGCACGTCCAGCGCGTCACCGCCGCCAACGCCTCCGGCATCAACGACGGCGCGGCCGCCATCGTGCTGTGCTCCGGCGAGGCGGTGGAGAAGTACGGCCTGAAGCCCATGGCCAAGCTGGTGAGCTGGGGCCAGGGCGGCGTGGATCCCAAGATCATGGGCGTGGGCCCGGTGCCCGCCTCCCGCCAGGCCATGGACAAGGCCGGCCTGAAGATCGAGGACATCGACTTGGTGGAGGCCAACGAGGCCTTTGCCGCCCAGTCCATCGCCGTGGCCCGGGAGCTGAACTTCGATATGTCCAAGGTGAACGTGAACGGCGGCGCCATCTCCATCGGCCACCCCGTGGGCGCCTCCGGCGCGCGCATCATCGTCACCCTGCTCCACGAGATGCAGAAGCGGCCCGACGCCAAGCGCGGCCTGGCCACCCTGTGCATCGGCGGCGGCATGGGCGTCGCGACGATTTTCGAGAAGGTGTAAGCGCGACGATAGACGCGCAGGGGAGCTTGGAGCGGAGCGAAGGCAAAAGCACAGCTGCCGCCTATGGCGGGGCGGGTTTTGCCTGAGACGCAGCGAAAGCGACCCGGCCGCGCGTCCAATTGGAGCGTGATAACATTCCGTATCTCCACCCCAGGGGCATCGCCCCTGGGGTCCTGATAAGTAAACTGTAGGAGGTCATATAAAATGCCTAAATTCGTATCCATCGAGGAGGCCGTCAAGCTCATCCCCGACGGAGCCACCGTGATGTTTGGCGGCTTCATGGGCTGCGGCAGCGCCCACAAATTCATTGACGCCCTGTCCAAGAGCGGCGTCAAGGATCTCACCGTCATCTGCAACGACGGTTCCATGCCCGGCGGCCCCATGGGCGAGGATTACTACGCCGTGGCCAAGCTGATTCACAACAAGCAGGTCAAGAAGCTGGTGGCCACCCACGTGGGGCTGAACCCCGAGGTCGCCCAGCAGAATATGCAGGACAAGACCCTGGAGGTCGTCCTGGTTCCCCAGGGCTCCCTGGCCGAGATGATCCGGGCCGACGGCGCAGGCCTGGGCGGCGTGCTCACCCCCACCGGCGTGGGCACCATCGTGGAGGACAACCCCTACTGCCTGGGCAAGCAGAGCATCAACGGCCGGGACTACCTGCTGATGGCCCCCATCCACGCCGATTTCGCCGTCCTGGGCGGCTATAAGATCGACAAGGCGGGCAACGTGTGGTACAAGGGCACCACCAGCAACTTCAATATCGTCATGGCCACCGCCGCCGACACCGTCATTGCCGAGGCCGAGCAGGTCGTGGAGTGCGGCGAGATCGCCCCCGAGGATGTGCGCACCTCCGGCGTGTTTGTGGATTATGTGGTCGAAGGAGGGCTTTACTAATGGAAAAATCTGAGATCAAAGGCTTTATTGCCAAGCGCGTCGCCAAGGAGCTGAAGGACGGCGACGTGGTCAACCTGGGCATTGGTCTGCCCACCCTGGTCCCCAACTATCTGCCCGAGGGCATCCATGTGACCCTCCAGGCGGAGAACGGCACCATCGGCTCCGCCGCCGCCAGCAAGGAAAACCCCGACCCCATCCATGACGTGGACGCGGGCGGCTCCCCCTCCGGCATCGCCGCGGGCGGCTGCTTCATCGACTCCTCCGTCTCCTTCGGCCTGATCCGCGGCGGCCATGTGGACGCCACCATCCTGGGCGGCCTGGAGGTGGACGAGGAGGGCTCCCTGTCCAACTGGATCATCCCCGGCAAGAAGATGCCCGGCATGGGCGGCGCGATGGACCTGCTGGTGGGCGCGAAGAACGTGATCGTGGCCATGGAGCACACCGCCAAGGGCAACCCCAAGATTCTGAAGAAGTGCAAGCTGCCCTACACCGCCGTGAAGTGCATCACCAAGATCATCACCGAGATGGCCGTAATGGAAGTCACCCCCGAGGGTCTGCTGCTCACCGAGATCAACCCCGAGTTCACCGTGGAGCAGGTTCAGGCCGCCACCGAGGCCACCCTGATTGTCAAGGGCGAGCCCAAGAGCATGATCTGAGCGGAATATCCATAAGCAAAGCCTCCCCCTGATGCCAGGGGGAGGCTTTTTTGTGTTTTGTTTCACGTGAAACGCGCCGTCGCAAGCTGCGTATCATGAGCTTCCCCGCAAGCGGGAAAGCTCATTCACTCTGCTGCTCCTCCTTTCCCCACGCGACCCGCTTCGCTGGGCTCGCGCGGGGGCCCCTTTGGGCAAGCTCCATATCCCTCGCTTCCCTTTTGCGGAAGCCCTGGGAGCCCTCCCCGGAACGCAGAGGCCGCCATCCGAGCGCCCCGTAGCCTTCTCTGGTCTGTCACGCTGCGAAGCCGCCTCACCGCTCAGTCGCTTTCGCTGCGACTCGCTTCACAAACAGAATCGCTCCGCGATTCTTGGTTTGCAAAGCTCGCTCCGCTCCAAGGTCTCGCCTTCGGCTCGGTCGGCGCTGGACGTGTGCCACGGGCACACAGCGCCCCTCGCAGGCGGCTTCTCCGCGCTTCACTCCCGGCAGCGTCTGGCCCAATCCTCCCACCGAGGATCGGCCTTGATCTCCCGCTCCACGCCGCTGAAATCCGGGCTGCGCCAGAACGGCCAGTCCTCCGGCAGCGCCGCCGCCACCCCGGCGCATACCACCGGCGGGCACGCTGCCAGCGACACCAGCAGCCCGGTCAGGGGATGCTCCACCCCGTCGGCCAGCGCCTCCAGCGCCTTGGCGTGCTCCAGCGCCCGGTCCAGGGAGTCGAAGGCCTCGTCATGATATCCCCGCTCCCACTGCACTCGGGAGAGGTAGAGGTACAAGGAGATCACCTCGTCGTGGTGTCTGCCCAGGTTGCCGTCCTCGCAGATGAGGTCAAAGAGAGAGATGGCCCCGTGCAGCTTCTCGACGGCCGCGTCGCTTTCGTAGTGAGACAGCTTGCTCATCAGCGCGTATACCACCTGCCGGGAGAAAAGCCCGGCCAGCTCCAGCAGCAGCTCCCCGATATATCCGGCCCCCTCCTTTCCGTCCGCCGCCGAGGCCAGCAGGACCTCCCGGCAGTGTTTCAGCTCCGGCATACGCTTGGCCCAGGCCACGGCCTTGTCCGTCTCCCCCAGATTCCGATAGAGCAGAACGAGGATGGCAGTGGCCTGCATGGCGATGGCGTGGTCTCCAGCCTGGCCGGCCAGCCCCTCGCACAGCTCCACCGCTTCCGCCCAGCAGGGATTTTCCCTGTGCCGGTCGTAATCACGCTGAAGATATCCCTCCTCATCGTAGCACAGCCACTCCTGGTGCCGCCGCCAGCCCGCCTCTGTCAGCGTCTCGGCCAGTGCCAGCCGCAGCCGCTCGTTTTGGGGAAACTCCGCCAGTCCTCCGCGCAGAATGTTCAGACACGGGTCTACCCACTGATCGTCTCCCCGGCTTTTGATTTGGTACGCCTCCACGGACTGGAGCATTGCGTCAATCTTCCGGTCCCGGTCGCTCTGATAGCCGAATAACTCGTCGATGGTCACGCCGAAGTAGTTTGCAATGGAGGGAATCAGCCCCATATCGGGGTAGCAGGTCTCCTTCTCCCAGCGGGACACCGCCTGAGCCGTGACGCCCACGGCCTGGGCCAGCTCCTCCTGGGTCCTTCCATCCCGGCGGCGCAGGGTCCGCAGCTGTTCTCCCAATTTGATTTGCATGGTTTGTTCCTCCAAACTTTGTCTATTTCACCGGTGTGATTTTATTGTAGTTTACGCAGGAGGGAAAAACAATGCTCAATTTGTTGTTGTAAATTCAATCTGCCGTTGTATCTCCGGGCAAAACGGAGGGGAGACCCCCCTCACGAGGCGTCTCCCCTGCTTTTGGGTATGCAGATGGTGAGGGTGATCTCGCTGTCCGTCTCCTCCCGGCCGCACCGGGCGTTCACCCCGGCGGACTGCATCACCTCCACCCCCCGCTTCACCGTGTTCAAAAACAGCCGAACGTCCTTGATGCGGTATACCGGCTTGGCCCTTCGGGGGGCCTTTCCCTTGCCGCACAGCCGGTCGATGTACTCCTCCGTTTTGGCCACGTTGAGCTGGTGCTTTACAATGTGGTCCAGCGCCCCCCGCTGCTCCTCCGCCGTCCCCAGCCGGAGCAGTGAGCGGGCGTGGCGCTCGGTGAGCTGGTGGATCCGGAGGGTCTGAATCACATCCTCGGGAAGCTTGAGCAGCCGCAGCTTGTTGGCCACGGCGGACTGGCTCTTGCCCACCTTCCGGGCTGCCTCCTCTTGGGAGAGGCAGTGCCCCTGGATGAGCTGGCGCAGGGCGGCGGCCTCCTCCCACACGTCCAAATCCTTGCGCTGAAGGTTTTCCACCAGGGCCAGCAGGGCCGAGGTCTCCTCATCCGCCTCCACGCTCAGGCAGGGCACGCAGGGCAGTCCCGCCATCTTGGCCGCCCGCAGCCGCCGCTCTCCGGCCACCAGCTCCCACCCCGCCGGGGTGCGCCGCACGGACAGGGGCTGAATCACCCCCACCTGGGAGATGGACAGAGCCAGCTCGGCCAGGTCGCCATCCTGGAACTCCTTGCGGGGCTGATTGGGGTTGGGCCGGATGTCTCCGGTGGGCAGCTCCAGCACCTGCCGCCGCCCGGTTTTCAAAAAGAGAGCCATACAAACGCCTCCCGGTTTGGTATGGGACAAGCATACCACAACCGGGAGGCGAAATCCATCGAAGGATGAGAAGCGCGGAGAAGCGGCCAGCGAGGGAGCCTGGACCGGAGCGAGGGCAAAAACCCAGGGCCAACAACGTTGGCCCGGATTTTGCCCGAGTCGGAGGGAAGGCGACCGAGCGCCCTGTCCGCTTCGCAGCGTGACAGCGCCCCCCAGGCCCGCGCCCCCCGAGACCCCCCGTTTACGGGGGAGCCCTATACGTACACAGGCAGATACCCTTCCGGCGCGCGCAGCCTTCGACGCAGGTGCGCCGATTTGTGCTGCCGCTTGTGTGCGGTCACTGCGGGCGTTTGCGTCTATTGATCTGCGCCTGCGGGGTGCACCGTCTGATCCGTCGGCGCATACGGCGCCGCCTCGGAGCGGACCGCGCAGTCCTGGCGAAGCCTCCCGGATGTTTCACGTGAAACATCCGAGGGGCAAGCGGCGAGACCCAGGGGAGCCCTCTCCCGAACGCAGAGGCAGCCATCCAGCGCCCTGTAGCCTGTGGCTGCCTCGAAGGGAGGGAGAGGGCCTCCCCTGGGCCGCTATTCGCCCGCTTCCCTGTCACGCTCGCGCTTCTCTGTTGTCACGCTCGGGTTGGACCCATTACGGGGCGGCTTCCCTCCGACTCGGGTCAAATCCAGCAGGCCCCGGCCTGCTTGGGTTTTGCCCCTCGCTCCGGTCCATCCGCCCCTATGGGTCTACCCTCGCGCTCATACTCTCATAAACCCCTTCCCAAATATCTCGCTGGAGTTGGTCACCAAAATGAAGGCATGGGGGTCGGCCGTCTTCAGGTACAGCCGCAGCGCCACCGCCTGGGACCGGGACAGCGCGGTGAGCACCACCCACTTCGGCTCGTGGGAGTAGGCCCCCTCCGCCTGCCAGTAGGTGGCCGAGCGGTTCAGGGACTGGGTGATGAAGCCGCACACCTCCTGGGGACGGGAGGTGACGGCGAGGAAGCTCTTGCGCCGGTTCAGCGACTCGATCACCGAGTCCACCACCACCGACTTGAGCACCAGGCCCAGTACCGAGTACAGCCCCGCCTCGGTTCCCACAAAATACAGGGTGGAGGCGGCGATGAGCACGTCCACATAGAGCAGGGCCATGCCGATGTCCATGTTGGAGAACCGCTTGAGGATCATGGCCAGGATGTCCGTACCCCCGGTGGAGCTCTGCATATTGAACAGAATGGCCGCCCCCAGAGAGGGCAGAATGACGGCGAAAAACAGCTCCAGCATCTTCTGATTGGTGAGGGGCGCGGCCATGGGAAACAGCCACTCCAAGCCGGACAGCATGGCGGAGAACAAAACGGTGCAATACACCGTGCGCACGCCAAACCCCTTGTCCAGCGCCACAAAGCCCAGCACCAAAAAGGCCAGGTTGATGACGGAGGCGAAGGTGGAGGCGCTCACCGCCGGCACAATGGCGTTGAGGATGACGGCCAGACCTGTGACGCCGCCGGTGTTAAAGTGGTTGGGAAACTTGAAAAAGTACACCCCCGCGGCCACCAAAAAGGTGCCCAGGGTGAGCATGAGATACTCGCCTACCGTCTCTTTGATGCGCTGCATGACAACGACCTTCTTCTTTTCGTTTTAGGATGGAACAACTGCCAGCGGGACCAAATGGGAACCCGGAATAAGGCGCGGCTCACAGCCCCCGGCGAGTGTTTCACGTGAAACATCCGGGGGAGTTCCCCCAGAGCCGCGGGGTTTGTGGGGCGCGGGGAAGCGAGGGATATGGAGCTTGTTTCGGGGTTCCCGGCGAGTGTTTCACGTGAAACAATGCCCGGACAGCCGGCCCTCATTGTAGCAGAAAACCCTGGAAAGAGCAAGGGGCTTTTGTGGGAAAAACAGTGGAAAAGTCCCGCCTTTTTTGATAGAATGGGGACAAAAGAAAGGAGTGAAAGACCATGCGGGAATTAGAGGAGCGCATCCGCCGGGACGGAATCGTGGAGGACGGCGACGTGCTCAAGGTGGACAGCTTTTTGAACCATCAGATGGACGTGGAACTGTTCGCCGCCATGGGCCGGGAGTGGGCGCGGCTGTTCGCAGGAGAGGGCGTCAACAAGATTTTGACCATCGAGGCCTCCGGCATCGGCATCGCCTGCATCGCCGCCCAGCAGTTCGGCGTGCCCGTGGTATTCGCCAAAAAGAGCCGCACCAAAAACATCGCCGGAGACGTGTACCACGTGGAGATACCCTCCTTCACCCACGGCGGGGTGAGCGACGTGATCGTGTCCAAGCGGTTCCTGGGCCCCGACGACCGGCTGCTGCTCATCGACGACTTCCTGGCCAATGGCGCGGCGCTGGAGGGCCTGCTGGCTCTGGCGGAGCAGGCCGGAGCGTCGGTGGCTGGCGCCGGCGTGGCCGTTGAGAAGGCCTTCCAGCCCGGCGGCGCCCGCATCCGCGCCCGGGGCGTGCGGGTGGAGTCGCTGGCGCGGATCCAGTCCATGGGGCCGGGACATATTGAGTTTTGCTGAGAACAACGGGGCCTCTCGGCTCCGCCCTCCTCCAAGGCCCGCCGCTCCTGCGGCGGGGCTGCAAAAACCAATGGGACCTCTCGGCTCCGCTCCCCTCCAAGGCCCTGCCGCTCCTGCGGCGGGGCCGCACAAAAGAAAAACGGAGCCTTTCGGCTCCGCGTTTCTTTAAAGGATGGAGGATAGAATGAAAAAGAAAGGATATCTCTTGCAAGATTTAGGATACCGCAGATTCATTACGAAAGTTTACCGCTTTATGTTACAAAAGTATTAAATCTTCCGCAGCTCCTGAAAGAACGCTTCCAGCAGCCCCCGGCACTCCCCCTCCAGCAGCCCGCCGTAAATCCGGGGGTGGTGGTTGAAGGGCTCGCAGAACAGATTCAGCACCGACCCGCAGCACCCCGACTTTGCCTCCCGCGCCCCGAAGTACACCGTGGCGATGCGGGAGTTGATGATGGCCCCGGCACACATAGGGCAGGGCTCCAGGGTGACGTACAGGGTGCAGCCGCTCAGCCGCCAAGACCCCACCGCGGCGCAGGCCTGCTCGATGGCCTCGATCTCGGCGTGGGCGGTGGCCCGGCGGTCGGCCTCCCGGCGGTTGCGGCCCCGGCCGATGATTTGACCGTCCGGGGAGACAACCACGCAGCCAACGGGGATATCCCCGTCCGGGACACAGGCGCGGGCAAGCTCCAGAGCCTCGCGCATATAATCTTCATGGGTCATGGACACACCTCCTAAATGTTTCACGTGAAACGCCCTGGGAGCCCCTCCCCTCTCTGCGAGCCAGCCATAGGCTACAGGGCCGCTCGGATGACTGCCTCTGCGTTCCGGGGAGGGCTCCCAGGGCTTCCGCAAAGCCCCGCTTACAGGGAAGCCTGCCAAAAGGGGCCCCCGCGCGAGCCCAGCGAAGCGGGTCGCGTGGGGAAAGGAGGAGCAGCAGAGTGAATGAGCTTTCCCGCTTGCGGGGAAGCTCATGATACACAGCTTGCGACGACGTGTTTCACGTGAAACGTTAAAAAAGGACTCCCCCCAATTCGGGGGAGTCCATTATATCACAGGGCGCAGAAAAAGAGAAGGGGTTAGTCGGCATGGAAGCCCTTGAAGCCCAGCTGCTCGCAGGCCGCCGTATACCAACGCCATTCCAATATATAGCCCTCTCCATAGGAATAGATTCGGTAAGAATCGTCGAAGTCAGACAGGCAGATGTCAGAAGGACAGAGCAGGGCTCCGTCACGGTCCCGCAGATTCATGTTTTTGTCCAGTAGCGGTTTCCCCTGCGCGTCGAACGTGACGAAGGTGTTGTGAGGCATGACCTCGCCTCGAGAATTGTCCGGGACGATTTCGAACTCCGTAAACCCGTAGTTGCCCGGCGTGCCCCCCACTACATAATGGAAGGTAACCCCCGATGGATCGCTTACCGTGTGGATGTAGGGGGTATCTGCGTCAAATTTCCCGGTGATCTCCGTGCGACCGCCGTCAAAATCCAGGAAGAAGCGCCCGTCCTCCACCAGCAGCCAGTAGTCATCGCGCTGGGTGTAATCCACATGAAGGCTTTCATCATCCAAAGTGATCTGGGTGCCGATGGGCGAGACCACAAATATTCCCGGCAGACCAGCCGCCACGCACAGCACCACCATGACCACCGCCAGCGCCGCCGCGATCAGCACCGTTTTCAGCCGCAGCCTGGGCTTTTTCCGCGCCGGGGCCACCTTTGCCAGCACCCGGGCCTTCACCGCCTCAACCCCGGCGGTCTCGCCCCCCTGGGGGAACACCTCGTTGTCCACGTACTCATCCATCAGCTCCGATATCATAAACCGCCTCATGTCCGTAGCCCTCCTGTTCCAAAATTGTTTTCAGCGTCTCCCGCCCCCGGCGCAGCCAGGTCTTGGCGGTCGAGACGTTCAGCCCCATGGCCAGCGCCGCCTCCCCCACCGTCTGGCCGTAGTAATAGTGCCGCACAAACAGCTCCCGCTGGGGTTTGTCCAGCCGGGACAGCGCTCGGTTTACCACGCGCGCCGTCTCCCGCCTGTCCAGCTCCCTGTCCGGGCCGTCCGCCGCCAGCAGGAGCACGTCGTCCTCCAGGGGCAGGCTCTCCCGGTTCGAGCGCAGCAGGTTAAATGCCCGGTTCCGGGCGATGGCCCCCAAGTAGCCCTTCACCTGGCCGGGGCGCAGCTTGTCCCGGTTGTCCCAGGCCGCCAGAAATACGTCCGCCGTCAGCTCCTCCCCGTCCGCCCTCCGGCCCCGAAGAATCCGGTACACCACCGAGGACACGTAGGGGGTGTACCGCTCCATCAGCGCCTCCAAGGCGGACAGCTCCCCCCGGCGCAGAGACTTCACCATCTGTTCTTCCGTCAAGTCATCACCTCCTGAGCGTCGGAGCAAGCTCCATCTCTCGCTTCCCCGCGCCCCACAAAACCCGCGACTCTGGGGAAACTTCCTGGGGTGTTTCACGTGAAACATTCGCCGGGAGCCGGAGCAAGCTGCGTATCATTCGCTTCCCCGCTCCCTACAAAACCCGCGGCTCTGGGGAGCCCTCCCCTGAACGCGGGGGCAGTCACCCAGCGCTCCGTAGCCTGTGACTGCCTCCAAGAGAGGGGGAGGGCTCCCCAGGGCGTTTCACGTGAAACAATATGGAATTTGAAAAAGCTCTTTCACCTATCATAACACAGGTTTGGGGGAAATGGTTTCAAAAAGCTCCCGCCGCTCCCCTTTTTTCGTCTCCCCCATGGGCATGATATTTTTGAAAATAGTTGAAATCCCATTTCAAACAGGATATAATAATTTTCAACTGCCGCAAAGGCGGCTGTTGTGAAACACTGGGAGGATGAATGCCATGGGCAAAAGCATCGCCATTGTGAATCAGAAGGGCGGCGTGGGCAAAACCACGTCCTGCGTCAACCTGGCCGCCGCCCTCACCGCCCAGGGCGCGAAGGTGCTGGTGTGCGACTTCGACCCTCAGGGCAACGCCACCTCCGGCTTTGGGCTGGATAAAACCCGCTCCCCCAGCATCTATGAGGTGATTTTGGGCAGCGCCCCCATGTCCAAGGCCATCATCCCCACCAAATGGGCGGATGTGGTCCCCGCCAACAAGGCCCTGTCCGGCGCCACGGTGGAGCTCATCGCCCTGGACCGCCGGGAGTACCGGCTAAAGGACGCCATCGGCCAGGTGAAGGAGAGCTACGACTTCATCTTCATCGACTGCCCCCCCTCCCTGGAGCTGCTCACCCTGGACGGGCTGTGCGCGGCGGACACTCTGCTGGTCCCCGTCCAGTGCGAATACTACGCCCTGGAGGGGCTGAGCGACCTACTGTACACCGTCCGGCTGGCCAAGCAGCGGCTCAACCCCAATTTAGAGCTGGAGGGCGTGGTGCTCACCATGTACGACGGGCGCACCAACCTGTCCCTCCAGGTGGCGGAGGAGGTCAAGCGCCATTTCCCCGGCAAGGTTTATGCCTCCGTGATTCCCAGAAACGTGCGACTTTCCGAGGCTCCCAGCCATGGGGTGCCCGTGTCCGTGTACGATCCTCTGTCCCGGGGCGCGGAGGCCTACGAGGCTCTGGCCCAGGAGTTTTTACGAAAAAATCCCCTGGCGGCCAAGGCCACGTAAACGCCGGAATCTTTGAAAGAATAGAAAGGAATGACGCCTAATATGCCAAAAGCCAAGGGTTTAGGCAAGGGGCTGGACGCCCTCATGGGGGACACCGCCACCCTGCAAAGCCAGGAGTCCGGCTCAGTCATGCTGCCCATCTCCCAGGTGGAGCCGGGGCTGAATCAGCCCAGAAAGCGATTTGACGAGGCGGCGCTGGCCGACCTGGCCGCCTCCATTCAGGAGCACGGCATCATCCAGCCCCTCACCGTCCGCCGGCTGTCCACCGGTTACTATCAGATCATCGCCGGAGAACGCCGCTGGCGGGCCTCCAAGCTGGCGGGCCGGAGGGAGGTCCCGGTGGTCATCATCGAGGCAGACGACCGCAAGGTGATGGAGCTGGGCCTCATCGAAAACCTCCAGCGGGAGGATTTGAACCCGGTGGAGGAGGCGGAGGGCTACCTGGCCCTGCTCACCGACTACGGCCTCACCCAAGACGAGCTGGCCAGGCGGATGGGCAAGTCCCGCCCCGCCATCGCCAACGCCCTGCGCCTCACCGCCCTGCCCCCTGAAGTGCGGGAGCTGTTGGCGGAAAAGGCCATTTCCGCCGGACACGGCCGGGCGGTGCTCATGGTGGAGGGGGAACAGGCCCAGATCGCCTTCGCCCAGAAAATCGCCGACGAGGGGTGGAGCGTCCGCCAAGCGGAGCGCGCCGCCCGCCACTTCACCTTAGACGCCCCCCAGCCGGACGACCTCCCCGATGTCCCGGACCCCCACCTGATCTACATCCAGGCGGTGGAAAAGGAGTTTTCCCAGCGGATGGGCCGGAGGGTCTCCATTAAGAACGGGGCGAAAAAGGGCAAGGTGGAGCTGGAGTATTACGATGTGGACGACCTGAACGACCTGCTGGATCAGCTGGAGCACGTCTTCCCCCTGAATAACCCTGACCAGGAGGGGGTGGAGGCATGAGCGAAAACGAACAGCAGAATGTTTCACGTGAAACAGCCCGCACCCCCATCGAAGCCCGGCGAGGCGGTTCCGCTGGGGACCCCCCCGAGGATGTTTCACGTGAAACCTCCGTTCCGCTCAAGAAGGGCAAGGGCTCCTCTTTCTTCATCTACCTGGCCGTCCTGTTCGGCGCGGCGTTTCTCATGCTGCTGCTGGCCTACTTCGTCCAGCAGCGCAACAGCGACGCCGCCCTGGACAATCTCCGCATGACCTCCAACGCCTCCAAAGAGGAGCTGCTGGAGGAGCTCCAAGCGCTGGAGGCAGAGCGGGAGGAGCTGGAGGCGCAAATCAGAGAATTGGAGCTGGATTTGAAGCAGGAACAGTCCCTCAGCCAAGACTTTCAGGCCCTGTACGATGGGGCCAGAACCAGCGCGGCACATTTGGAATACACCCTGCTCCAAAGGACCCAGGCCATGGAGCTGCTCTGGCAGTTAGAGCGGGCCTATGCCCAGCGGGACTACGACACCTGCCAAGCCTTCATCCATTGGCTGGAGATGCCGGAAGCCAACCCGCGGAAAGACTTCCTCCCCACCGAGGAGGACCGGGAGCAATACGACTACGGCCTGGACGGCTCAACCCCGGCGGAGCGGTATCAGGAGATTGTTGAGAAGCTGTCCTGAACCTGGAATGTTCCACGTGAAACGTGAAATACAAAGCGCGAGGGCGGGCACATCGGTCCAGGGAAGCTCTCTCCCTCGCTTGGAGGCAGTCATGCGCGGATGACTGCCTCTGCTCGAGAGAGGGCTTCCCTGGGCACGGCAACGCCACCGCGGGGCGCATAGGGCCTCAAAATTTTTAAATAAACAGGTGATATTATGTTAGACATCAAATTTATCCGGGACAACCCGGAGGTTGTCAAGGAAAACATCAAAAAGAAGTTCCAGGAGGAAAAGCTCCCCCTGGTGGACGAGGTCATCGAGCTGGACCGCCGCAACCGGGACGCCATGACCGAGGCCAACAGCCTGCGTGCCGCCCGAAACACCCTGTCCAAGCAGGTGGGGATGCTCATGGGTCAGGCCAAGAAGGACCCCTCCAAGCTGGCGGAGGCCGAGGCCGCCAAGGCCCAGGTGAAGGCCAACGCCGACCGGCTGGCCGAGCTGGAGCAGTTGGAAACCGAGCTGGCTGCGGAAATCCGCAAAATCATGATGGTGATTCCCAACATCATCCACCCCTCCGTGCCCATCGGCCCGGACGACTCCGCCAATGTGGAGGTGGAGCGGTTTGGCGAGCCCGTCACCCCCAGCTTTGAAATTCCCTACCACACCGATATCATGGAGCGGTTCGACGGGGTGGACATGGACGCGGCGGGCCGGGTGTCCGGCGCGGGGTTCTACTACCTCATGGGGGACATCGCCCGGCTCCACGAGGCGGTGCTGGCCTACGCCCGGGACTTCATGATCGGCAAGGGCTTCACCTTCTGCATTCCCCCCTTCATGATCCACGGCAATGTGGTGGAGGGCGTCATGTCCCAGACCGACATGGACGCCATGATGTATAAGATCGAGGGGGAGGACCTATATTTGATTGGGACCTCCGAGCACTCCATGATCGGCAAGTTCATCGACCAGATGATTCCCGAGGATACCCTGCCTCAGACCCTCACCTCCTACTCCCCCTGCTTCCGGAAGGAGAAGGGCTCCCACGGCATCGAGGAGCGGGGCGTGTACCGCATCCACCAGTTCGAAAAGCAGGAGATGATCGTGGTGTGCCGTCCGGAGGAGTCCATGGACTGGTACGAGAAGATGTGGCGGTACTCCGTGGAGCTGTTCCGATCCCTGGACATCCCCGTGCGCCAGCTGGAATGCTGCTCCGGCGACCTGGCCGACCTGAAGGTAAAATCCTGCGACATCGAGGCCTGGTCCCCCCGGCAGCAGAAGTATTTCGAGGTGTGCTCCTGCTCCAACCTGGGCGACGCCCAGGCGAGAAGGCTGAAAATGCGCGTGCGGGGGGAGAGCGGCACCTACCTGCCCCACACCCTGAACAACACCGTGGCGGCGCCCCCCCGAATGCTCATCGCCCTGCTGGAGAACAACCTCCAGGCGGACGGCAGCGTAAAGATTCCCCAGGCGCTGTGGCCCTATATGGGGGGCGTCAAAGTTCTCACTCCCAAGCATTGAGGGCGGATGTTTCACGTGAAACAAGAAGCGCGGAGAAGCGGTCAGCGAGGAAGCTTGGAGCAAAGCGAGGACAAAAAACCAAGGTTTGCGGAGCAAATCTGTATTTTGTCCGAGTCGCAGCGAAAGCGACCGAGCCGCCCTGACCGCTTCGTAGCGTGACAACGTCGTCGCAAGCTCCTTCTTTCCCCACAATCAGCTCCCACGAAAGTTCGAGCCCGCTTATCAAATTATAAGGAGAGACTACCATGAAAACGTTCTGGAAAGCCCTTGGCATCGCCGCCCTGGCCGCCGTCGTCCCCGTCCGCTTCAAGAAGAACGAGGAGACCGGCAAAAAGACCTTCCAGTCCCTGCTGTGGAAGCTGGATGTCACGCCCAACCCGGACCACTCCAGCACCCAGATCGACCTGGCCTTGATGGAGGGCGTCGTCACCGGCCCCATCTTCAACGCCATATCCGCCAAGAAGGAGGCCGCCCTGTTCGCCGACGACGAGCCGGACGCCGCCGTGGTGGCCGCTGACGAGGCCCAGATGGCCGCAGATGAGGCCCAGATGGCGGCGGATGAGGCTCAGGCTGCCGCAGACGAGGCCATAGAGGCCGATTTTGACCCCGAATTTTAAGGGGAGGAAACCGCACAAATGAAACAATTCCTGAATGAGTTCAAGCAGTTCATCGCCCGGGGAAACGTGATGGACATGGCCGTGGGCGTTATCATCGGCGGGGCATTCAACGGCATCATCACCTCCCTCATCGACTGCGTCATCAACCCCATCCTGGGGATGGTCGCCGGGGACGGGACGGCGCTGGCCGGTTCGCTGTCCTTCTCCCTGCCCGGCGGGGGCGAGCTGCTGCTGGGCAGCTTCCTCACCTCCGTGCTCAACTTTTTGGTGATGGCCTTTGTGGTGTTCTGCCTGGTGAAAGGGCTGAACAGGCTTCACCGGAAAAAGGAGGAGGCCCCCCCTGCCCCGCCGGCGCCCTCGGCAGAGGAAACACTGCTGACGGAAATTCGCGATTTATTAAAGGAGAACCAAAGCAATGCCTGAATCACAGACCAACCAGCCGCAGGAGAGCGGCTTTGTTCCCGCGTCCTTTGAAAAGCGCACCGCCGCTTGGATGGGCATCGCCTATGCCCTCATGTTCCTCTTTGTGGTGGATTTCGCCATCTACACCGGCGGCCGGGAGCTGCCCGGCACCTTTCCGCTGTTTTTGGTGCCGGTGTCCGTGGCCCTGGCCGTCGTCACCGGCCGCCGCCTGAAGCTGAAAACCTGCCCCGGCGGCACCGCCTGCGGCGTGTTCGCCCTCACCCTGTCCGCCGCCGGTGTCCTGTTCGGCCTGATCCTGGGCTGGCCCGCCCTGCTGGCCGCCTTCCAGCGGTAGGCCATGCGTACCCTCATAGAGACCGGGCTGGCCCAGCTGGGGCTGGCCCCACAGAGCCCCCCATCCGCCCCCGCCCAGTTGGAGCGGTTCGGGGGCCTTTTGCTGGAAAAAAACCGGGTGATGAACCTCACCGCCATCACCGACCCCGCGGACGTGGCCACCCTCCATATGCTGGACTGCGCCGCCCTGCTCACCTGCGGGGCGTTTGCCGGAAAAACCCTTATCGATGTTGGCACGGGGGCGGGCTTCCCCGGCGTGCCCCTCAAAATTTTGGAGCCCACCCTCTCTGTCACCCTGCTGGACGCGCTGGGCAAGCGGGTGGACTGGCTCAACGAGACCGCCGCCGCCCTGGAGCTGAAGGACATCGCCGCCGTCCACGGCCGGGCGGAGGAGGCGGGCCGGGACTCCGCCCTGCGGGAGCGCTTCGACTTCGCCACCGCCAGGGCGGTGGCCGAGCTGCGGGTGCTGTGCGAGCTGTGCCTGCCCTTTGTGCGGCCGGGGGGCTTCTTCCTGGCCATGAAGGGGACGGACTGCGGGGAGGAGCTGGACCGGGCCCTGCCCGTCATCCAAGCCCTGGGCGGCACGGCGGAGGGCTGGCGGGATTACGCCATCCCCCACACCCACGTCAGCCACCGGGTCATCATCGTGAAAAAAACTGCGGAAACCCCGTCTCAATACCCCCGGCGGTGGGCTAAAATACAAAAGGCAGTTCCATTCCCCCCCCTCTGAGGGAAGAACGAAAAACCGTCACATTTTTGAAAATTTTTTTAGAAATTTGTTGTCATTTTTCCCTCCGTGTGCTATCATTTTCATATGTATCGGAAGGAGGCTGTTCCATGGGCGCCGCCATTATGATCACATCGGGAAAGGGCGGAACGGGGAAAACCTCCCTCACCGCCGGCGCGGCCTCCTGCCTGGCCGCCCTGGGCCACCGGGTGCTGTGCATCGACCTGGACATCGGCCTGCGCAATCTGGATCTGGTGCTGGGCCTGTCCGACCGAGCGGTGATGGATTTCTCGGACGTGATGGAATACCGCTGCTCGCTGCTGTCCGCCTGCGTGGAGCAGCCGGAAATCAAGGGCCTGTACCTGCTCACCGCCCCCCTCAGCCCCGACGGGCTGGAGGCCGAGCGCTTCTGCCAGGTGGTAGCGGACGCCAAGGATTGCTTTGACTTCGTATTCATGGATTCCCCCGCCGGGCTGGGGGGCGGCTTTCAGCTGGCCCTGGGGGCAGCCGACCGGGCCATCGTGGTGTCCGCCGTGGACCCCGCCGCCCTGCGGGACGCCCAGCGCACCGTGGCCGAGCTCCACGCCCTGCCCCAGCTCCACCTGGTAATGAACCGGGTGCAGCCCAAGCTCATCCGAAAGCTGCGCACCTCCATCGACAGCGCCATGGACGCCGCCGGTCTGCCCCTCTTGGGGGTGGTCCCTGAGGACCCGGCCGTCACCTTGGCCGCCGCAGCCGGCGTACCCCTGGTGCTAACCACTTACAAGGGGGCGGCCCCGGCGTATCTCAACATTGCCAAACGAATTTTAGGCCAGCGCGTGCCCCTGCTGCGGATTCGCTGACTCAAAATAGATTTTCCAAGCAAAACAATCTCAAATCTGAGCGGGAAGCAGGCCCGCCCAATACCACCCAGAAAGGAAGGGGTCATATGAACATCGCTCTGATGAGCCACGACAACAAAAAGGAGCTCATGGTCCAATTCTGCATTGCCTACTGCGGCATTCTCTCCAAGCACACCGTCTGCGCCACCAGCAATACCGGCAAGCAGGTTGCCGAGGCCACCGGCCTGCCGGTGCAGCTGTTCCTGGCCCACACCCAGGGCGGCAGCCAGCAGATCGGCGCCCGCATCGCCTATGACGAGATCGACATGGTGCTGTTCTTCAACGACCCCAACTCCGATGAGCTGGAAAAGGACCTGCACTACATCATCAATTTGTGCGACCAGCACAACGTCCCCATCGCCACCAATGCCGCCACCGCCGAGATGCTCATCCACGGTCTGGCCCGGGGGGACCTGGACTGGCGGGAAATTCTCAAGCCGACCAAGCCGTTGAAGGTGTAAAGAAGCGCGAGGGTAGACACATAGGCCCGGATGGACCGGAGCGAGGGGCAAAACCCAGGCGGGCACGGCCCGCCGGATTTGCCCCGAGTCGGAAGGAAGCCGGGCCGTATATGTGTTCAACCCGAGCGTGACAACAGAGAAACGCGGATGGCTGCCTCTCGTTCAGGAAAGGCTTTCCAGCGTATGATACAACAAAGGAGACCTACCCATGGCAAAACAAAAACCCCGGACTCTGTCCGGCTTTATGGAGCTGCTCCCCGCGCCCCAGGCCCAATTTGAGCGCATGGTCGAGCTGATGCGCCAATCCTACGCCCTCTATGGCTTCACCCCCCTGGACACCCCCGTCATCGAGGCCAGCGAGGTGCTGCTGGCCAAGGCCGGCGGCGAGACCGAAAAGCAGATCTACCGCTTCAACAAGGGGGACAGCGACTTATCCCTCCGCTTTGACCTCACCGTCCCCCTGGCCAAATACGTGGCCCTGCACTACGCCGAGCTGTCCTTCCCCTTCCGCCGGTTCCAGATCGGCAAGGTCTACCGGGGAGAGCGGGCCCAGCGGGGCCGCTTCCGGGAGTTCTACCAGGCGGACATCGACGTGATCGGCGACGGAAAGCTGGACATCGTCAACGAGGCGGAAATCCCCGCCATCATCTATCAGACCTTCACCAGCCTGGGGCTGCGCCGCTTCCAGGTCCACGTGAACAACCGCAAGGTGCTCAGCGGGTTTTACGCCATGCTGGGCCTGACCGAGAAATCCGGCGACATCATGCGGGTGGTGGATAAGCTGCCCAAAATCGGCGCGGAGAAGGTGCGGGAGCTGCTCACCGGCGATGAGCTGGCCCTTTCTGGAGAGCAGGCGGATGAGATTTTGAAGTTCATCTCCATTACGGGGAGTAATAATACAGTTCTTTCCGCCCTAAAGGAATACTGCGGCCGCCACGAGCTATTCGACCAGGGGCTGGACGAGCTCTCCGCCGTGGTAAAGTACCTGGGGACCTTCGGCGTGCCGGAGGAGAACTTCGCCGTGGACCTCACCATCGCCCGGGGACTGGACTACTACACCGGCACCGTGTACGAGACCTTTATGCTGGACCACCCGGAGATCGGCTCCATCTGCTCCGGCGGGCGGTATGACAACTTAGCGGAATATTATACTGACAAACAACTGCCCGGCGTTGGCATCTCCATCGGCCTCACCCGGCTGTTCTACGTGCTCCAGGAGCAGGGGTACTTAAACGACGCACTCCTCACCGCCCCAGCGGACGTGCTGGTGCTGCCCATGACGGACGACCTCTCCCCCGCCATCGCCCTGGCCACCGCGCTGCGCGGGGCGGGCATCCGCGCCCAGCTGTACACCGAGCAGAAGAAGTTCAAGCAGAAGATGTCCTATGCCGACAAGCTGGGCGTCCCCTACATCCTGTTATTAGGGGAGGATGAAATTACTCAAAGGAAAGCCTCTCTGAAGGATATGCGCACCGGGGAGCAGGAGCTGCTCAGCGCGGCGGAGATCATTGAGCGGATTCGTCTGGCTCTGGCCAGCAGCGCCGCCCTGGCGCCCATCCGGGAACCGGAAAATTAAATCCTAACTGTAATATATTGTTTTTATATTGCGATTGGTGATGAGATTGAAAAAGAAGGGATTCCTCCTCGCCGGAGTGGCCGCCGCAGTCATCGCCCTGCTCTGCCTGTAGTACACCCGGCCCCGGACGTGGGTGGAGATTACCGGGGAGGACGCGGAGGTGCTGTTCGCCAGCCTCACCATGGCCGACCCGGACTGGGAGGCGGAGACTGCCGAGGAAAAGCTGGGCTACCTGCACTGGCAGGTCAAGCAGAACGACCCCAGGCGGGAGGAGGCAGGCGAAAAGCTCCTCCAGGTGCTGAAACGGTACACCTTCCGGGCCAGCCTGAACAGCCTGATGCCTCGGGACAGGATCTCCATGGGGTGGCGGGACGACATCACCGCCGCCATCACCTGGGGAGAGGGCAACAGACAATTCTTCTATTTCGGCGAAAGCGGAAAGATGATCTCCCACAATGGCTGGGGCTATGACATCTATTACTGCGACCCGGCCCTGTTCTACGAGCTGGTGGAAATTGTACGGACGTATGGTGTCCCTGAGGAAGCCACAGGTTGACTCAGGGTTATCAAATAACAAGACTATACAAATTGGAGATGATTCCAATGGTTCAATCACGCACCCATACCTGCAACGACCTGCGCATAGAACACGTAGGCCAGCAGGTGAAGCTGGTGGGCTGGATGGAGAATATCCGGGAGGTGGGCCAGAACCTGGCCTTTGTGGTGCTCCGGGACTTCTACGGCACCACCCAGATCGTCCTGGAGAGCGAGGAGATGATGGCGGCCGTCAAGGGGCTGAACAAGGAGTCCACCCTCTCGGTGGAGGGCGTGGTCCGGGAGCGGGACAGCAAGAACCCCAAGCTGCCCACCGGCGACATTGAGGTGGTGCCCTCCAAGATCGAGGTGCTGGGCCGCTGCCGCCACAACGAGCTGCCCTTCCCCATCAACCGCTCCCGGGAGGCCGACGAGACGGCCCGGCTCAAGTACCGCTATCTCGACCTGCGCAACCCCGAGGTGAAAAACAACATCATCCTCCGGTGCCAGGTGGTGGCCGCCCTCCGGGCCGCCATGCTCGACGAGGGCTTCCTGGAGATCACCACCCCCATCCTCACCGCCTCCTCCCCGGAGGGGGCCCGGGACTATCTGGTGCCCTCCCGGAAGCATCCGGGGAAGTTCTACGCCCTGCCCCAGGCCCCCCAGCAGTTCAAGCAGCTGCTCATGGCGTCGGGCTTCGATAAGTATTTCCAGATCGCCCCCTGCTTCCGGGACGAGGACGCCCGGGGCGACCGCTCCCCCGGCGAGTTCTACCAGCTGGACATGGAGATGGCCTTCGCCAGCCAGGACGACGTATTCGCCGTGCTGGAGCGGGTCCTCCCCCCCATTTTTGCCAAGTACGGCAAGTACAACATCGCCTCTCAGGCGCCGTTCCAGCGCATCCCCTATTTGGAGGCCATGGACAAGTACGGCTCCGACAAGCCCGACCTGCGTATTGACCTGACCCTTACCGACGCCACACAGCTGCTGGCCGGGTGCGGCTTTCCGCCCTTTGAGCACCAGACGGTGAAGGCCATCGTGGTAACAGACTTCCAGGGCACCCGGAAGCAGATCGACAAGCTGTGCGCCGACGTGGAGGTGCAGTCCGGCGAAAAAGCCTACTGGTTCCGTTATGACGAGAACCGGGAGCTGGTGGGCGGCATCGCCAAGTTTGTCCAGCCCATCAAGGATCAGGTGGTGGAGGCCCTGGGCCTCACCCCCGGCTGCTTCGTGGGGCTGACGGCGGGGCCGCTGCTGGCGGCGCAAAAGACGGCGGGCGTGCTCCGGAACAAGTTAGGCTCCTTCTGCCCCGGCCACATGGACGCGGAGCGGTACGAGTTCTGCTGGATCGTGGACTTCCCCATGTACGAGATCGGGGAGGAGTCCGGGGAGCTGGAGTTCTGCCACAACCCCTTCTCCATGC
>OFGP01000553.1_pt1 | contig 36367 bp, 29 predicted proteins | sample 1521781 | NCBI WGS metagenome assembly OFGP01 (sample SAMEA3504113, study PRJEB24116) | mouse gut metagenome | biome: mouse gut; feature: mouse-associated habitat; material: faeces | place: Denmark | collected 2011
CGATGGCGGTGTTCTTGTTGGCGTTCTCCTCCGCCAGCTCCTTGTTGTCGTTGCGAATCAGCGCCAGAATGGACTCGTCAGTGGTGTTGGCCTTGCGCACCAGCGCCCGCGTATAGCGGTAGATGATGTACGCCTTGGCCAGCTCGTACTTGCCGGCGGCCATCAGCTTGGTCTCCACCATGTCCTGAATATCCTCCACCAGCAGGCGCTTGCGGCCCTTGGTGTCGGCCACAGCGTCGGCAATGGCGTCAATGGACCCCTCGTCAATGCGGTAGGGCTCGTCCACCGCCAGATTGGCCTTTTGGATGGCGGCTACGATTTTGGCACGGTCAAATTCCACAATGGAATCGTCTCTTTTAATGACTTTCATTGGTAGGCTCCCTTCCTTACATCCATCTTTTGGCGCGCATACGGGCCAAGAGCAGAACCCCCCGACCCGGCGCAGATGCAGGCTTCAGTGAGGGGCGCTCCATCATAATACTATATCTTGTGGTCCGTGTCAAGATATCCCAGCTATATTTCGCAAATATTGTGTCTCTCCCCTCAGACCCCTTGGCGCGCAACAGGTTGCGGCGTTTGTGTCCGCTTTGCCCGCCTGCACATAGACTGGAATGCACCCAGATGGGTATTGCGCCCGTACCCCCGCGCCCAACTCCGGCCTCGGCGGGGACTGCGGAATCCTCCTGGGCCGGGGCCGGTGAAAGGAGCGTACTCATGAGTCAATTCTATTGGAACGAACCCTCCACGGGCGCATCCATGTCCGCCGAGGAATTCGCCGCCGGGGCCTGCCAGCGCCCCGGTCCCCAGCCCTGCCATTCCAGCTGCGGCTGCGCCGCCTCCGTACCTACCACCGGCTGCGGCTGCCCCTCCTCCGACTGCCGCGGCGAGGGCTGCGGCCAAGGGCCGGAATACTGCCAGCAGATGATCTGCTGCTGCCGCCCCGCTCCGGCTCCCGCCCCCCAGCCCCCCCAGGTGGAGGAGGGCTGCTGCTGCAAGCAGAGCTTCCGCGCCGCGCTAAGCCTGCTGTGCGACGAGCGGATCGCCAGCCTGCTGGACTTCGACACCTCCGCCTTCCTCACCGGAACCTACACCGCCGGGACCACTCTCCAAAGCGGAAAACCCAGAGACGACGATGCCGGGGAAGCGGACGCCGAGCGCAGGCCCGCTCCGCCTACTCCGCCCTGCCCCTGTGGCACGTTTGACAACCTGGGGAGCCTGTCGGGCAGCTTCCGCCGATTCGCCCCGTGCAGCTGCGACCTGCTGGATGTGGACGCCGAGGTATATACGCCTTCCGGGAAGCACTGCTCCCTCACCGCCCAACAGGTGAACCTGTGCCAGCTGGACGCGGTGGTGATCCAGAGCGCGGCGGCCTGTGCGGAGGGCGACCTCACCGCAGAAGAGGCCACCGCCCGGAACTTCCGGTGCATCCGCTCCCTGCTGACCCAGCGGCTCAGCCCAGTGGGCTCTCCCTGCGGACAGACGGCCTGCTCCTGCGCCTGCGACGGCCGGGACTGCTGCTGCGCCGCCGGGCTGCTGTCCACCCTGGCCCAGAACAACCTGAGCCGCCGGGTATCCCTGACGGCGGGGCTGCTGGTGCTGCGCAACGCCCAGCTGCTGGGCACCATGGGCAATGTGCTGGTACTGGCCAACGAGGCCAACAACCGGCTGTACTTCGTATGCGTGAACAGCGTGCAGTTCATCGGGTAAGCAACACAAATTCAAGCCCCCTCCGCTCCCACGGAGGGGGCTTGAATTTGTACCGATGTGGATTCATCATCTCCCACGGTATGCCGCCGCAGCCCCCGAACCACATAATCCCCATCAATGCCAGAATTTTTTAGAACAATAGTTTGACATATGCAAACTGATGGTGTATACTATTCCAAAAGGGGGGACGTACCATGGACCGGGTCATCTATCACTGTGACTGCAACAGCTTTTATTGCTCGGTGGAGCTGCTCTCCCGCCCGGAGCTGCGCACAGTTCCCACGGCGGTGTGCGGCGACCCGGGCAGCCGCCACGGCATCATCCTGGCCAAAAACGAGCCCGCCAAAAAGCTGGGCGTGCGCACGGCGGAGACCATCTGGCAGGCCCGGCAGAAGTGCCCGGACCTGGTCCTCCTTCCCGCCCACCACGGGCTGTACCGGGAATACTCCAAGCAGGTGAACGCCGTCTATGACCGCTTCACCGACCTCATCGAGCCCTTCGGCATCGACGAGAGCTGGCTGGATGTGACGGGCACCCTTCACCTGTTCGGCGGCGATCCGCAGGCCCTGGCTGACCGCATCCGGAATACTGTCCGAAAGGAGCTGGGGCTGACCATCTCCGTGGGGGTGTCCTTCAACAAGGTGTTCGCCAAGCTGGGCAGCGACTACAAAAAGCCGGACGCCACCACTGTCATCACCGTGGATAACTTTCAGCGCATCGTCTGGCCCCTTCCCGTCACCGACCTTTTGTATGTGGGCCGGGCGGCGGCCAAGGTGCTGGCGCAGTACGGCGTGTCCACCATTGGAGACCTGGCCGCCTTTGACCGCTTCGCCCTGGTGGAGCTGCTGGGCAAGCAGGGCGGGCAGCTGTGGAATTACGCCAACGGCCTGGAAAACAGCCCGGTGGCCCCGGCGGGAAGCTATATGCCGCCCAAATCCGTGGGCAATGGCGAGACCTTTCCCCGCAACCTCACCCGCCGGGAGGAGGTCCGCCGGGGGATCGCCCTGCTGGCCGACCAGGTGGCCATCCGCCTGCGCCGGCACGGGATGAAGGCCGCCACCCTTCAGGTGACCATCCGGGACCCCAATTTCAAGGATATCTGCCGGCAGCAGCCCCTGCCCGCCCCCGCCAACACCGCCCGGGAGCTGTCCCGCGCCGCCCTGGATATTTTGGAGCGCAGCTGGAAGTCGGGCGCGCCCATCCGGGCCCTCACCCTCACCGCCCACAACCTGATTCCAGAGGGGGAGGCGGCGGAGCAGCTGGACCTGTTCCAATCCGGCGCGCCTCAAAAACGGCAGCGGATCGAGACGCTGGAGCGCACCATGGACGCCATCCGGGCCAAGTACGGCCGGGACGCGGTGACGGTGGCCGCCCTGGCCCCGGAGCCGGAGGCGGAACAGGACGGCGACGTGCCATTTTAAAAGGCGGACGGTTTTTAACACGTCCGCCTTTTTCTCTATTACACGTTAAACCGGAACAGGATGATGTCCCCGTCCTGCACCACGTACTCCTTGCCCTCGGAGCGGATGAGGCCCTTCTCCCGGGCCGCCCCCATGGAACCGCAGGCCTTCAAGTCCTCGAAGGCCACCGTCTCCGCCCGGATGAAGCCCCGTTCAAAATCGGTATGGATTTTGCCCGCCGCCTGGGGGGCGCGGGTGCCCCGGGTGATGGTCCACGCCCGGCACTCGTCCTCGCCGGAGGTGAGAAAGGAGATCAAGCCCAACAGCGTATAGCTGGCGCGGATGAGCCGGTCCAGGCCGGACTCCACGATCCCCAAATCCTCCAAGAACATGACCTTCTCGTCGGCGGGCAGCTCGGCGATCTCCGCCTCCAGCTTGGCGCACACGGGGATCACCTGGGCCCCCTCGGCCGCCGCCCGCTCCGCCACCTGGTTGTAATAGGGCACCCCCGCCGGGTCTGCAAAGCCGTCCTCGTCCAGATTGGCGGCGTAGATCACCGGCTTGAGGGAGAGCAGCTCGCTGGTGGCGATGAGGACGGCGTCCTCCTCGTCCACCTCGCCCAGATAGGACCGGGCGGATTTGCCGTCGTTCAGCCAATCCCGCAGGCCCTCGAACACCTCCGCCTCGTGGTTGAATTTCTTGTCCGCCTTGGCGGCCTTCCGGGCCTTGTCGATGCGCCGGTCGGCCATCTCCACATCGGCCATGATGAGCTCCAGGTCGATGATGTCCATGTCCCGGATGGGGTCGGTGGAGCCCTCCACGTGGATCACGTTCTCGTCGTCAAAGCAGCGCACCACGTGGACAATGGCGGCGCACTCCCGGATGTTGGCCAAAAACTTGTTGCCCAGGCCCTCCCCCCGGCTGGCCCCCTTCACCAGCCCGGCGATGTCCACAAATTCCACCACCGCGGGGGTGGTCTTCTTGGGCTTGTAGAAGTCGCTCAGCCAGTCCAGGCGGCTGTCCGGCACGGCCACCATGCCCACATTGGGGTCAATGGTGCAGAAGGGGTAGTTGGCGCTCTCCGCGCCGGCGTTGGTGATGGCGTTGAACAGAGTGGACTTGCCCACGTTGGGCAGACCCACAATTCCTAATTTCATCGTTTTCCACAGCTCCTTTTGTAAATTCCGCATATAGGGACAGTATAGCACAGCTCTCCCCCAAAAGGAAACGGATTTCTGAAATTTGGCACTCCTACAAATCCGACACGGCCAGCTGCCGCCCCGCTTATGGACAACGCCGAAAGGGAGCGCCCCGCGGGGCGCTCCCAGTTCTTCTTTCATCAAGGCTGAGGGTATTCCAAGTCGAGCTCCTCCGCCGGCGTCACCGTGAAGCCCGCCCCGTCGTACTCCAGAGCGAAGGTCATGGCGCCCACGCGGGTCTCCACCATGTGCTCAGCATCCTGCACCTCACGCACAATTTTCCCCCGCAGGCTGTCGTCCGCCAGATAAAGACTCATCACAAAATACAATTTACAGGCCACCTGAGCGGAGTCGCTGTACTCCATTTTGGAGGACACCCCCGCAGAGTAGATCCAGGGGCACAGATTGGCGTCCTGAAGCGCCTCCCGCCCCGCAAAAAAGCCCTCGGGCAGCACGCAGCTGCCGGTAATCAGGCGGCGGTCGTAATCCGGGTCGTCCATGTGCCCCTTCGTGTGGGAATACGTGACAGTGAGGGTGCGGCTGTTTCGGCTATAGGCCGCCACCGTATTTTGCCCAAAGGCCGCCGCCAGCTCGTTGGTGTCCACCTGGCTGCGCAGCAGCCGGCCGCCCGACCTGTCGTACAGGACCACAATGGACCAACTGCCCCGGTTGTAGTTGCTGTAGTGCAGCACCACCTCGGTGTCGCCGTCGCCGTCGTAGTCCCCGCAGGCCATGTCGATCCAGTACCGGCCCGCCTGGTCCGCGCTGGCGTCCTCCGTGATGGGGTAGTCCTCCTCCCCCCACGTCAGGGTGAGCTCCTTCCCTGTCTGGCGCAGCTCGATATAGTCCGCGCCCCACTCCTGCTCCCACTGCTGGGTGGCCGCCAGCAGCCAGCCGTTGTGCGGCTCCTCTCCGGCGGGCTGGGCGGTGTGCATATTGGGCACCTTCCGGCCGCTGAAGGGGGGCACGGCGTTGTCGGTATAGGCGCAGTAGAACTCGTCAAACCGCCAGCCGTTTTCCGTCTTCACCATGCGCATGGGGAAGTCGATGGAGTATTCGTAATCCGCCGCCAGCCGGGCGTCCCGCTCCTCACCGCTCTCCCCCTCCCGTGGATAGGGCTCGGAGTAGTAGCCGGTCATGACAAAGACAATTTCGTCCTCGGTGCGCCGGGCCAGCTCGAAGGTGACGGGGAAATTGTCGTTGTAGCCGTAGCTGCCCCGGGCGGCGGCGATGTAGTACAGTCTGCCGTCGATGTCGGTGTAGACGGGGACGCCCTCTCCCCAGGAGTTGCGCTGGGCCCAGAGGCGGGGGGTGAACACGGACAGCACCGCCTCCTCAAAATTCTCCCACCGGCCGTACCGCCCCGTGGAGGGGGTGTACTGCATCCCGTTGCGCTCCACAACCTTCTCCGGCGGGAAGCCGTAGGCCGCGGGCCACTCGTCCACGCTCTCGGTGCTGGCTCCGAAAATATGGGAGTACATGGCGAAGGCCTGGCGGTAGAGCAGTTGCTGCTCCGTGCCCAGGAAATCGGGCACGGGGATGGACAGGTCTTGCTCGTCCAGGGGGATGGGCAGGGCGATGTCCGTAGCCATGGGGTTTTGGTAGTGGTAGAGATACCACTGCACGTCCGGCTTGTCGTCCTGGGCCTGCACGGCGGCGAAAAATTCCTCCTCCTCCGCCCGCAGGCGGTCCACAAAGTATCTGTTCTCCTCCGGGTCCCGCACCTCGCACCAGGTCACGTCGTCCACCTCAAAGCCATCCTCGGTAAACCGCATGACACCGTAACCCCAGTTGAAGGCGCTGCCGCTCCAGTGGAAGGTGCCGTCCTCTTTTAAGTAGGCAAAGGTGCGGAAACCGGGCTGATACCCCAGCACCTCGTCCCCCTGCCGGCGCAGGATGAGATAGCCCACCACGGATACCTGCTCCACTGAGTCGTCCCCATCTATGCCGGGCCACACCACCAGCTCGTTGACGCCGTCCCGGTCCAGGTCAATCACGGCGAAGCGGGACAGGGTGACGGAAGGGGCGTCCTGGCTACCGCCGTAAAACGCCTGGGCCAGCCGGCCGATATCCAGCGCTGTCCCGTTCAGGGAGAACATCCCCTCCCCGCTGAGCACGTCCCGCATCCAGGGATCGAGAACGCCGTTCTCGTCCGGATACTGGGAGGGCGAGGCGCTGGCATCCGCGTCCGGGCCGCCGTCCGGGGCGTTGGCGTCCACCGGGTCGGTGAGCAGGCACACCGCCGCCAGCGCCACGGCCAGCACACTCACCACAACAATCCACAGGGCGGGGCGGCGGTAGCGCAGCACGTTTTTAATCCGTCCCTTGGCGTCCCCCTCGTCAAAGGCCAGGGGGCAGGGCGCGGGAATCCGCCCGCCGGTGGCCAGGGCCAGCAGCGTTTTGGAGTAGTCCGCCTTCACCGCGCTGCCCAGTTGGCGGATCACCGCCTCGTCGCAGGCGGCCTCAATGTCCCGGCTCATAAGGATATACGCCGCCCACACCACAGGATTGAACCAGTGCAGCGCCAGCGCCGCCCAGCACAGGGGCTTGACGATGTGGTCCAGCCGCCGCAGATGGGCCCGCTCATGGCACAGGATAAACTCTCGGGGCCGGCCCACCAGCCCCACGGGCAGGTAGATTTTTGGCCGGAACAGCCCCAAAATAAAGGGAGAGCCCACCGCAGGGTGCTCCCAGGCGCCGTCTCTGGCCCGAATGGCGTCCCACAGCCGGCGGCGCAGCCGCAGGTAGGACAGCAGCCCTGCCCCGCCCATCACCACCGCTCCGGCCAGCCACACCCCGGCCACCGCCGCCCGCCAGGGGAAAGCGGCCTGCGACGCCGGCGGCGGAGCGGGAACCGCGTTATCAGGGGCGGTGAGCACAGGGACCTGCGCCCCATCCCCCAGCTGCATCGGCGGGGTCTGAACAGCGCCTGGGAGCGGCGGGGTTTCTTCAGAATACCACACCTGCTCCTGCCCTGCAATGGCGTTGGGAACAATGGACATCGGGCTCTTTAGAGACACCGGGATGAGCAGCCGGGCAAACACCACCAGCCACAGCAGGCACACCACCTGGCGGGGGGCCCGCTTTTTCAGCAGCAGCCGCACCACCAGCACCACCCCGGCGGCATAGGCCGCAGTCACGCTCATCTCTCCCAGAAGCCCCAGGGAGGAAAACAGGGATGTCAAGCATTCTGTCATAGGGGCTCCTCCTTTCTCGGTCTAAGGCTGCGGACGCGGCCGCTCCGGCCTATCCGCCTTTTGGGTCTACGATAATCGACCCGCCTACTATTAGACTACTACAATCGCCCACTCTTGTCAACCCCTTGTAAAAAATATTTACCGCTCCCCGGCTGCGGCTAAAACGCCAGCCCGGCAGGGCCGTTCATGGAAAAAACTTGATATCAAACCACATCACGCCAGTGATTGGAGTAGATTTTCTGCTTTTCCTGTGGTATACTATAAAAAATGTTGCTGCATCGCGCCAAAGGTGCAATTTTGCGCTCCAAACCACCCGGACCACCAAAACACTTGAGACTGAGCGGGGTTTTGCCTATGGAACATATCTCTCTGGAAAACATCCACCAAGCTGCCGGGCATCTGGTGGTTCAATGCGGACAGGAAGGCTCCCAAATCCTGTTTGCGGACAGCGCCGCCTGCCTTCTCACCGGCCTCTCCCTGCCCCAGCTTCTTCAGTGCCCGCCGGAGCAGGCCGCCCAAGCCCTGGTGGTGGACCGGCGGGAGCTGGACGCCGGTCACGCTCTGTGGGTGCTCAACCGCTCCTCTGACGAGCATGAGGAGCTGGCGCGGGTAAACGCGGCGCTGGAGGCCGCTCTGCGGGAGGCGGAGGACGCCAACCAGGCGAAAAGCCGCTTTTTATCCAATATGTCCCACGACATCCGCACCCCCATGAACGCCATCCTGGGCATGACCTCCATCGGCCTGGCCCACATCGACGAAAAGGCCCGGGTACAGGACTGCCTGAACAAGATCAAAACCGCCTCCACCCATCTGATGAGCCTGGTCAATGACGTGCTGGATATGTCCCGCATTGACAGCGGCCGCATGACGCTGAGCAAAACCGAATTCTCTCTGGCCGACCTGGTGCACGACATTGCCGTCATCGTCCGCCCCCAGACCGCCCAAAAGAATCAGACCCTCTCCATGGATATCGGAGAGGTCTTGGAGGAGAGTTTGGTGGGCGATCCCCTCCGCCTGCGCCAGATCATGGTAAACATCATTGGAAACGCGGTAAAATATACCCAGGACGGCGGCGCAATCCAGGTGCGCTTCTCTCAGCGCCCCGCCCCGGATCACCCCGACGGCCCTGCGGTTTGGCTGGACTTCTCCTGCCGGGACAACGGCGTCGGCATGAGCCAGGAGTTTTTGCAGCGCATTTTTCTCCCCTTTGAGCGCGCGCAAAACACCACTATCAGCCGCATTGAGGGCACGGGCCTGGGTATGTCCATCGTCAAGCGGCTGGTGGACAGCATGGAGGGCAGCATCCAGGTGGACAGCGTGGAGGGCAAGGGCAGCCTGTTCCAGATCTCGCTGCCCATCCCCATCTCCCACCTGGAGCAGACAGACCAGCCCGTGCCCACGGGGCAGAGCGTTTTGGTGGCGGAGAGCCGGTCCGACCGCGCCGCTCAAATCATGGAATACCTGCGCCAAGGCGGGCTGGAACCCGTCCATGTGACCACAGGGCTGGACGCCGTCACCTGGCTCACCGAGGCCCAGTACGAAAACCGAATGCCCTGCGCCCTGCTGCTGGGGCAGGAGCTGGCGGATATGCCGCCCCTCAACGCAGCGGCTCACGTCCGGCAGCTGGCCGGACCGGGCTTCCCCATTTTGCTGGTGTCCGAGGAGGACTGGGCTCAGATAGAATACCGGGCCACCCGCGCGGGCGTGAGCGCCTTTGTCCCCTGCCCTCTGTTCCGCAGCCGCCTGATGAGCACCCTGTCCGCCCTGATCGGGGTGGAGGGCGCGGGCGAGCTGTCCCCCGCCGGGACGGATGCGGACTACAGCAGCCGCCGGGTCCTGCTGGTGGAGGACAACGAGCTCAACCAGGAAATTGCCACCGAGCTGCTGGGCCTCACCGGCGTACAGGTGGAGGTGGCGGGAGACGGCGCGCAGGCGGTGGAGCGCTTCCAGCAGTCCCCCTGCGGCTGGTATGACCTGATTTTTATGGATATCCAGATGCCGGTGATGGATGGCTACGAGGCCACCCGCCGCATTCGCAGCCTGCCCCGGGCGGACGCCAAAACCGTGTGGATTGTGGCGATGACCGCCAATGCCTTTGTGGAAGACGTGCGCCAGTCCCGGCAGGCCGGTATGAACAGCCACCTCGCCAAGCCGGTGGACCTGGACCGTCTGCTGGAAATCCTTCACGACCGGCTGGCCCCCCTGTCCGGCGGCGCGCGAGGGGAGTGACGTTCTGTGCAGCCATACCAAGAGGAATATATTTCCAACATTAAGCAGGCCGCCGACCTCGCCGCCTGGAAAAAGCCGGACGGGCTCACCTTTGAACAATACGCCGCCCTCCTGTTGGAGAACGAGGAGCGTATCACCCAGGCGTCAAAGCGCAGCATGGAGCTGCTGCGAGGCGGGCTGTTTCCCGTGCTGGACAATCTTCTGTCCGCCGACGCCGCCACGCTGGAGGAGCTGGAGGAGTTCTCCTCTCGGCTCTACGATGGCCGGACGGAGCTGGACGCGGGCCTGTTCTGCCAAATCCGCCTGGCCCTGCTCACCCTGGCCCGGCAGCGGCGCAACCGCGCCGCCATGATCCGGCACCTGTACTGGCTGGGCATGGGGCGCAACTGCGCTTGCAACAAACTGGTGGGGCTGGAGCTGTCAGACATTGAAAAGTATATGGTCCAAATGCGGCTGTGCTTCACGGAGGGGGCCGCCTACCTTAAATATTATGACGAGATCGACGATATGGAGACCCGGAGCTATATCCTGCGCTGCCGGGCCAATATCTCCCTGGGGCAGTTCGGCTCCCCCGGCGAAAAGGTACATCTCATCAAAAAGACCCTGCAAATCTTACAGGATCAGGAGTATCAGAAAAAGGCCCCGCAGCTCCCCTGGGCGCGGTTCATCTATCTGACCCATCAAAATATGTCCTCCAGCATTTCCTATAGCAAAGAAAAAGTTATGTCCGCCCAGGACATGGCGGATATCATGGACTCGGTGTATATCGTCTACCACCAGCAGATTCAGCAGGCCAAGGAGGAAAACAAGCCCCTTCCTGCCAAGTCCGCCTTCCTGTACCACGCCATCCAGTACTACTGCGGCATCTTGGATTTGGACTATCTGCTGAACAAAATGGAGGAGCTGATGGATACTGCCGACACCAGCGACTTCTCCCCCGAGGGGATGTACGGCGTCATCTCTCTGCCCGCCTTCTACTGCCAGTATCTGTGCCAGTACCCCGAGCGGGTACCTGCCCGGGCGGACTATGTGGAGGGCCTCTACCGCCGGGTGACGGACTATGTGGACGCCTTTCCACAGGCCCAGGGAGACGGCACTTTGTTCCGTTTTCTCCGCCAGCTGGCCTATACCTACGTGGAAACAGACCACAGCATCCCCTACGGTGGGTTTCTGCAAATGCTCCTGCTGCGCTTTGCTCCGGAGATTTACATTCATTCCCATGTGGTGGGCGAGGCTGCCCGCGCCCTGTGCCAAATCATCTGGGAGGACGAGCCCGGATTTTTTGACGATATCCACTTCATCCGGGCCATTCAGGACCCAGAGGAAAAACACAGAGAGCTTCTGTCCTTCGCCATGAGCTGCGGCCTGTTCCACGACGTGGGAAAAATAAACGTGATTGAGCTGTACTCCCGCACTGCCCGGCAATGGTTTGACTACGAATATGAAATGGCGCGCCTGCACACCCTGGCCGGCGAGGCCCTGCTCTCCCCCCGCGCCTCCACCCAGCGCTACACTGCCGCCGCCCTGGGCCACCACGCCTGGTACGACGGCTCCCATGGCTATCCTGACGCCTATCGGCGGCTGGAGTGCCCCTCCCGGCAGATGGTGGACGTGATCAGCCTGATCAGCTGGCTGGAAAACACAACTCACACTACCGGGCTGTACACGGGGCGGACAAAGAGCTTGGACGAGGCTGTCCAGGCCGCCATCCAGCTGGAGGGCAAGCGCTTCTCCCCCCTGCTCACCGCCAGACTTCGAGACGCGGAGACCGTGCAACGCATCCGCCATGCCTTTGTCCAGGGCCGGCAAAACGCCTGCCGGCGGATGTATGACGACGCCTGCCGCGCCGTGTCTCAGCCGGCGGAAACCGGTCTTTCCCATCAAACATAAAAAAACTCCCAATTTCCCCTTTACAACTGCGGGAATATCTGCTATACTATGCAGGTGTCAAGGAGACGCGCCCGTAGTTCAATTGGATAGAGCGTCAGATTCCGGTTCTGAATGTTGGGGGTTCGAGTCCCTTCGGGCGTACCACGTCGGAGCAAGCTTCATATCGCTTGCTCCGGCGTTTTTTTATAAAAAGCGCCGGAGTTCCGCTCCTCCCGCACTGCCTGCCCCAGCTTCTCCCAGGCTCTGCCCTTCTGCGCCGCGGTCTTTCAATCTGATAAGGGGGGAAATTTTATGAACTATCGCCTCATCGACTGGGAGCGCTATCCCCGGCGGGCGCACTTTGAATACTTCCACGCCATGCCCGACCCATACGCCGGGGTGACGGCTCAGGTGGAGCTCACCCCCTTTTTCACCGTATGCCGGAGGGACCGGCTGCCCTTTTTCCTCAGCTTTCTGTACTGCGCCGGGCGGGCGGCCAACGCCGTGCCCCAGCTGCGCCAGCGCATTGTGGACGGCAGGCCGGTGGAATTTTCCACCTGCGACACCTCCCACACCGTCATGCGGGAGGACGGCACCTACAGCTACTGCCGCCTCAACTGTATGCAGCCCTTTGAGGACTATCTGCCCGCCGCCCTGACCGCCCAGGCGCAGGCCAAGGCCTGCGGCGGCCTGGACGACGGAGAGGACGCATTAAGCCTGCTGTTCGTCTCCTCCCTGCCCTGGATCAATTACGCCGCCCTGCGCCAGCCCACCCCTGTCCCGGCGGACAGCAACCCCCGCCTCACCTGGGGGCGGTATGGTGAGGAAAACGGGAAAATTCTCATGCCCGTCACCCTGCTGGTCAACCATGCCCTGGTGGACGGCTCTCACATTGCCCAATTCTACGCCGCCCTGGATGAAGCGCTAGCCCGCTTCTCTCCGGCGGCGGCCTCTGAGCTCATCCCCGGAAAGTGAGGAAATCAGCGTGATCTTCGGAAAATACATCAACAGATATTATATTAAGTACGCTGGGTGGCTTCTTTTCGGGCTGGCCGCCCTGATCCTGGTGGACTATATCCAGCTCATCGTCCCCAACCTGTACCAGCAGGTCATCAACGGCGTGAACCAGGGCTATGTCATCGTGGACGGCGCGGCAGTCCCCTTTGACATGGACTTCTTGCTGGACCGCATCTGCCTGCCCATGGTGTGGATTGTCATCGCCATGGTATTCGGCCGCTTTTTGTGGCGGGTGTGCATTTTCGGCGCGGCCATCAAGGTGGAGGCCAACCTGCGCAACGAGATGTTCGACCACGCCAAGGACCTGTCCCGCCAGTTCTACCAGGAAAACAAGGTGGGCGGACTGATGAGCCTGTTCACCAACGACCTGGAGACGGTGCAGGAGTGCTACGGCTTCGGCTTTCTCATGTTTTTTGACGCGGTGCTGCTGGGCGGGCTGTCCGTCCACCATATGTGGCGGATGGACCCGCTGATGACCACCCTGGCCATGATCCCCATGGCGCTGCTGCTGGCGTCCAGCGCGGTGGTGGGCCGGTATATGATGAAAAAGTGGGACATCCGCCAGGCGGCCTTTTCCAAGCTGTCCGATTTCTCTCAGGAGAGCTTCTCCGGCATTTCCGTCATCAAGGCCTTCGTGAAGGAAAGCAAGGAGCTGCTGGCCTTTCGGGCCCTCAACAGGGAAAACGAGGAGGCCAATGTGGATTTCACCCGCTCCTCCGTGCTGCTGCGCATTCTGGTGACGTTGTTTGTGGAGTCGGTTGTCTGCATCATCCTGGGCTACGGCGGCTATTTGGTCTGGCGGGGGGAGTTCAACGCGGGAGAGCTGATGGAGTTCATCGGCTACTTCAACGCCGTCATCTGGCCCATCATGGCGGTGTCTGAGCTGATTGACATGACCAGCCGGGGCCGGGCCTCCCTCAAACGCATCAGCGAGCTGCTGGACGCCCCCCAGGACGTGGCCGACCGCCCGGACGTGACACCGCTGGGGCCGGTCAAGGGGAATGTCGAGTTTCGCCACCTCACCTTCCGTTACCCCGACGGGGAATACGACGCCCTGCGCGACGTCTCCTTCACCATCCACGCCGGGGAGAGCGTGGGCATCGTGGGGCGCACCGGCTCGGGCAAGACCACGGTGGTGGACCTGATGCTGCGCATCTGCAACGTGCCCGACGGCACCGTGTTTGTGGACGGACGCGACGTGAACACCGTCCCCATCCGGGAGGTGCGCCAGGCGGCGGCCTACGTGCCCCAGGACAACTTCCTGTTCAGCGACACCATTGCCCGAAACGTGGACTTCACCCATACCATCCCCGATCAGACCCGGGTTGTCAACGCCGCCGTACTGGCCGGGGTGGCCGACGACGTGCGGGATTTCCCTCTGGGTTACGAAACCGTGTTAGGGGAGCGAGGCGTCACCGTGTCCGGCGGGCAAAAGCAGCGCATCTCCATCGCCCGTGCCCTCATCAAAGACGCGCCCATCCTGATTCTGGACGACTCCGTGTCCGCCGTGGACACCCAGACGGAGCGGGCGATCCTGCAAAACCTCCGCGCTCAGCGCACGGGCCGCACCACCATTCTCATCGCTCACCGCATCTCCACCGTGGAGCAGATGGACCGCATCATCTTCCTGGAGGACGGCCGGGTCACCGCCATCGGGCCCCACAGCGAGCTGTACGAGACCTGCCCCGCCTACCACCGCATGGTGGAACTGCAAAAATTAGAGGAGGAGGGAGCCAAGCACAATGCGTGAATATCTGCCGCTTCTCTTTGTGGGCGCTGTCGTGGGCGTATTCTCCCTCATCTTCCTGCTCGCCTGGTGGTGGGACCGGCACCGTAAAACCGTCCCCGACTTTGACCGCCACATCCCCGACGGTGAGATCATCCGCCGGCTGGCAAAATATGCGCTACCTTATAAAAAGGAGTTTCTGCTGGTGCTGGTCATCATGCTGGCCTCCATCGCCTACGACCTGGCCTCCCCCCTCATTGTGGGCCGAATTGAGGAGCTCATTAAAAACCGCTTCGAGCCCTCCGCCCTGCTGCGCTGGGTGGCGCTGTACGCCGGTATCCTCATCGTCTCCATGGTATGCACCTACTTTCAGGCCATCATTCTCCAAAAAACCGGGCAGAAAATCCTCTCCGCCCTGCGGGAAAATTTATTCACCCACATTGAGGGGCTGTCCCACGATCAGCTCAATCAGATTCCCGTGGGCAAGCTGGTCACCCGCGTCACCAACGACACCAACGCCATCTCCATGATGTTCACCAACATCCTGGTAAACATGGTGAAAAACGCCTTTATCGTGGTGGGCGTACTGGCGGCTATGCTCATGCTCAACTACGCCCTCACCCTGATGATTTTGTGCTTCGTGCCTTTCCTGGTGCTGTTCACCGTCATCTTCCGCACCTTCACCCGGAAGGTCCACCGGGTGGTGAAGGACCGCACTACCGATATCAACACCTTCCTGTCGGAAAACCTGTCCGGCATCAAAATCACCCAGATTTTCAACCAGGAGGACCGGAAGCTGTCCGAGTTCCTGGCCAAGAGCGAGGCGCTGCGCCGGGCCAAGCAGAATCAGACCTTTGTGTTCGGCATTTTCCGCCCCATGGTGTATATGCTGTACATCTCCTCCGTGCTGTGCCTGCTGTACCTGGGCGGTAAGGGCTATATCCAGGATACCGTTTTCCTGGGTCAAGCCATGACCAGCGGCACCATCGTTTCCTTCTACCTCTATATCTCCAAGTTTTTCAACCCCATCCAGACCCTGGCGGAGCAGTTCAACCAGCTCCAATCCGCCTTCGCCTCGGCGGAGAAAATCTTCACCGTGCTGGACATGGAGCCGGAGGTGGTGGACGAGCCGGATGCCATCGAGCTGGACAGCCTGCGGGGCGAAATCGAATTTCGGAACGTATGGTTCGCCTACAAGCCGGACGAGTGGGTGCTCAAGGGTGTGTCCTTCCATGTGGACCCCCGGCAGACTGTGGCCTTTGTGGGGGCCACCGGGTCGGGCAAAACCACCATTCTGTCCCTTATCTGCCGGAATTACGACATTCAAAAGGGGCAGATTCTCATCGACGGCATAGACATCCGGCGCATCAAAATCTCCTCCCTCCGCCGCCGTTTTGGTCAGATGCTTCAGGACGTGTTCCTGTTCTCCGGCACCATCCGCAGCAACATCGTCCTCCGGGAAGAGGGCTTCACCGATCAGGAGATATGGGACGCCTGCCGCTATGTGAACGCCGATTCCTTCATCAGCAAAATGGACCGGGGGCTGGACGAGGAGGTCCGGGAGCGGGGCGGCAATTTCTCCGCCGGACAGCGGCAGCTGCTCAGCTTTGTGCGCACCATCCTCCACCGCCCCGATGTGATGATTTTGGACGAGGCCACCGCCAACATCGACACGGAAACCGAGCTGCTCATCCAGGACTCCCTGGAGAAAATGCGCAACATCGGCACCATGCTCATTGTGGCCCACCGCCTGTCCACCATCCAGCACGCCGACCAAATCATCGTTCTCTCCCACGGGGAGATTTTGGAGCGGGGCACCCACCAGGAGCTGCTGGCCCAGAAGGGCCGGTATTTCCAGCTCTATACCCTCCAATTCAACCGGCAAAAACTGCTGGAGGCATAGGCTATTGAACTTCTATGAAAAGCGTGATACAATATAATAGAGCACATATTAAGGTGCAGCAAGAACGGAAGGATATGTGACCAAATGGAGCAGGAAAACAACAAAATGAACCTGCCGGAGCGCGATTCGCCGGCATATCCCCTGGCGGGGGGACCACAGATGACCATTGACGAGAGCTGCCAGCAGCTGGGCCAGTACCTGGAGGATATCCTGCGCGGCGCGGGGCAGGCCCGCCTGAACGTGGACCGGCTCAGCCACCCCTGCCGTCCGTTGGGGAACGCGCTGGCCTCCTTCCAGGAGACCTTTCAGGCCATGACCCGGCAGCTGCAGGAACGGGAGGAGCAGCTGAAGCGGGAGATTCAGCTGGCCCGCCGGCGGGCCGAAATCATTGAGGGCTACACCGAGATGCTGGTGGAGCTGCTGAGCCAGCGGGACGAGTGGCTATTGGTGATTGACCAGGAAACTCGGGAGATCGTCCACTGCAACAAGGGAGCCCACGGCAGTGCCGAGTCCAACGTCTACTGCGACAGCTGTCAGCACCGCCTCCCCATCCAGTCCATGCTCCTGGAATGGGACGATTCCGAACGATATCGCGTCTGGGAGCAGGAGGAGGAGAGCAAGCACCGCTGCTACCGCATCATCTCCTTCCCCATCGAGTGGAAGGAGCGGCCCTCCTGCGTCCACATTGTCATGGATGTCACCGCAGAAAAGATGAACGCACGCCACCTCAGCGACGATGTCTATCAGGATATGGACACCGGCGTGCGCAACCATCTGTTCCTACAGGAGTTTATGGGGCTGGTGCTGCAAGAACATCTGGACATCACCCTGTGTTACCTGGACCTGGAGGGCGTGGCCGAGATCAACAACACCCACGGCCGCAAGGTGGGGGACGCCTATATCCAGAATTTCGTGGAAATTGTCCGAAAGCACTTCCGCAGCAGCGACACCTTTGTCCGAATTGAAGACGACCATTTCTGCCTGATGCTCACCGGCAACGTCAAACACCTCATCGAGCGGAAAATGGACGAGATTCTCGCCACCTTCCAGCGGGACGACAGCAAGGTATTCGGCCACCGGTGCAGCTTCCAGTACAGCATTCTGGAAGTGGAGGGCGCGTCCAACACGCTCTCCTTAGACGACCTGCTCCAGCAGGCGGAGGAGGATATCCAGCGGAAAAAGCGGCAGCAGCAGCGGCAACAGCGTCAACAGCAGCGGCAGCAGCGCGTACCCTTTGGGTTTGAGGATTTTTAACAGAAAAGCGGCGGGCATCCAGGTTGGATGTTCCGCCGCTTTTTTATGTAACCTTGTTTTCCCTAACCCAGCGCCTTTTTCAGCGCTCCCAAAAGCGCCTCCCGGGTCAATGGCTTAAAGAGCACACCCTGAGCGCCAATGCCGTAAACCTCCTGAAGCATCTCATCATCTCCCAGAGAGGAAATCATGATAATCCTGGCCTCGTCATGCTCGTACATGAGGACCTGAGCCGCCTCCAGCCCATCGATCCCCGGCATGATGATATCCATTGTCACCACATCCGGCTGAACCTCGTCATAGCGGGCAATCGCATCCTCGCCATTTTCACAATAAGCTGCCACCTCATAGTCGGTGCCCTCCAGAAGCTTCCGAATCTGGAGCTCCATAATTCGGGAGTCATCCACCACCATGATTCTTTTCTTCATAAAAGCCGCCCCTTTTTTTCTTTGCTTTGATCTGACCTGCCGCTGGGCAGGGTTACATCACAATAATCTCACCGCACACCATCTTAGCGATGCACTGGTGCTCCTCACGCCGCAAACGGATCATTTCGTCGTCAATGGAAATCTCCGTCCCGGCATAGGCCACGCCGCATTCCAGCCGGCCTTCCTCCCGCTCCTTCAATTCCTCTTGAATATCCTGAAGGTCTTCCTCCAGCTGCTGCAGCCGAAGCTCCGCTGTGTTCAGCTTCACCCGAACCTTACTGATCAAGCTGGCCTTCACCGGGCTGTCCAGCTGGCACTCCAGCTTTTCCATCTCCATCTCCAGTTCCTTCAGCTCCCGCTGTACCTGCTCCCGCTCAAAATTGGTGCAGGGCAGGCCGCCCAGCGCGATGGCCGTCCGGCACTCCGACTTGGACCCCACGGCGGTGGCGCTCACCTTTTTGGCCGCCCAGACCCGTCCACCCATAATCGTACCCCGGCCGGAACGGACCAGCACATCCCCGTCGCAGTATATGTTGCCGTTGATAATGGCGTCGGTCTGGAGGTTCTCACGGGCATAAATGGTGGCGTTCTCAATGTATTTCGAGAAAATGCACCGGTGGGCCCGAACGGTGGTGGTGCCGTCCCCCAGGATTCCCTTCACCACAGTAAGGTCTCCGCCGGCCTCCACCGTACTGCCCGCCTCAATCACACCGCCTACCCAGACGCTGCCCATGGCCCGAACCGTAAAACCAGTCAACACGTCTCCCTTAATATTCACATCTCCAAGGAACTTGATGTTGCCGGTGGAAAAATCCACATCTCCCGCGATGTCCAGCACCGGCTTGACCTGGAAGCTGCGGCCGGTGAACTCCACATGGCCGGCCACCGAGGCCACCAGCGCGTCGCCGTCCTCGCTCACATCGGTGTTTCGCCCCTTAGGCAACGGAACAGCTTTTCCGCTTTTCGCGGGGATCTCCTGATCCAGCACCGTGCGGCCTGGCTCCCCCTCTGTGGGACGGATCAGGCGGCAGATCTCCTGCCCTTCCTTCACGTTATGGATCAGATTCAGCGCGGTATAGTCCACCTGGTCATACTCATCCACCTCCAGCACCCGTTCCACAACGCGGGGAAAGTAGTCCACAATATTGCCGTTTTTTCCGTCGAACGCACGCTTACCCTTGGCAATCAAAAACAGGGTGAAATACCGATTCTCATCGTGGGACAGCCGGTCCACCACCCGCTCATCCACGCCATAGGTAATCCCCTGCTCCTCCAGCGTCTGCCACAGCAGCTCGCGGGTCAGCTCTTTCCCCTGTTCCGTGGGCGGAAACACCATTACCCAGGCATACAGCCGGTCGCCGGAGACAAAAATCCACGGGAACGCATCCAACCCGGCCGGCTTCTCCTCCTCACCCTCGTCATCCTTATCCTTTTTGCGCTTATTCCCGGTATTCTTCGTGGATTTCAGCCGAAAGCTGCACACGCTCCGCAGAGCCCCTTGCAGCCGGTTTTTCTCCCTCTGAACCAGCTCCGGGGGAAGCACGCCGTCCTCATCCAAGCATAATCGGGGCGCGGGCAGATAGCCCGACTCCTTCCGGCGCAGATTATAAAGCTGGTAGAGATGGTGATCTCCAGGCAGCTTAATCAGGGCCGGATCCTCCTGGATAAATTCGGCAGCGCTCGAGGCTTCCGCCTCCACCGGCTCCTGCTGGGCGCGAGGTTCCTCATCCACCGTATCTTCCGTCCTTGTGCCAAATAGGATGGACTTAATCTTATCTTTCATCGACACAGCATGACGCCTCCCTTCCAAGCCAAGGCATGATTGATTGTGCCCCCATTATAGCAGAACTGCGTCCTGTTGGCAAGACGCAGTTCCACCTAGCTCCCGGCCCTGGCCGGGCCCGTTTAAATTTCTGTCTCCTCCGCCCTTTTTTGATAATACTGCGCCTGCGCCTCCCACAGCGCCTGGTATTTCCCGTCTGTCTTCACCAGCGCGTCGTGAACGCCCTTCTGCACCACCTGGCCCTGGTCAAACACGGCAATCTCGTCGCAGAAGCGGCAGGAGGACAGCCGGTGGCTGATATAGATGGCGGTTTTGTCCTCCACAATGTCGTTGAATTTGGTGTACACCTCGGCCTCCGCCTCCGGGTCCAGGGCCGCCGTGGGTTCGTCCAGCACGATAAATGGCGCGCCCCGGTACAGCACCCGGGCCAGGGCGATCTTCTGGGCCTCGCCGCCGGACACCTCCACCCCGTCGTCCTCAAATTCCCGATACAGGCAGGTATCCAGGCCGTGGGGCAGCTCGGCCAGGCGGGAGCCGAAGCCCGCTTTATTGAGGCAATCCTCCGCACACTGCCGGTCGTAGTTCTCGGCGGCGGCCACATTATGCCCCAGGGGCTGGGACAGCAGCTTGAAATCCTGGAACACCACGGAGAACAGAGCCAGATAGTCCTCATAGCGGTACTTGCGGATATTGATGCCGTTTAACAGGATTTCCCCCTCGGTGGGGTCGTACAGGCGGCACAGCAGCTTGATAAAGGTGGTCTTGCCGGAGCCGTTCTCCCCCACCACCGCCAAGCGCTCCCCCACGTCGAACTTCATGGACACATGGCGCAGCGCCCAGATGTCCGTGCCGGGGTATTTAAACGATACGTCCCGGAACTCGATCTCGTATTTTCGGTCGGAGCGCTTTTCCGTGGTCAGGCTGCCCTGGTACATCCGGTTGGGGATATCCAGGAAGTCATAGGTGAGCTTGAGATATTCGGCGTTGGCCCGCAGCTCGCCCACAATCACCAGCAGATCGGTGAGCCCCTCGGCCATCCCCGCCAGCGCCCCCACGTACTGAGTAACGGAGCCCACCCCGAAGGCCCCGCCCAATGCCTTCAGCCCGGCGAACAGGTAGATGACCCCCATAAACGCCTGGGACACCGCCCCGGACACAGCGGACATCGCCCCCATGGGCCCCCGGCCCGCCCTGCCCACGGACGAGCATGGTCCGAAGGAGCCCTCGCTCTCCTGATCTCTCCGCCCCGCCTGCTCCAAAAATTTGTCCTGGGCGTAGGTGCGGATGTCAGCGCCCCGCTCCCGCTCACTCATAGCGATGAAGTAGAAGAAGCTGAATCCCCGGTTTCCCTGGGCGCCGTCGTACTCGCTCCAATAACGGTTGGCCCGGTTGGACATCGCGCCGGACAGCAGCACAGACCCCACCAGCAGCGCTCCCATCCCCGCCAGGCACCAAGAGCTGTTCAGCCAAGCCAGGGGGTTGCCCGCCGGTACCGGCAGGGTGAACAGGCTCACCGACAGGGCAATCGCCCCCAAAATGCGGAACGACGCGCCCACGGCCTGGGAAAACAGGCTATACAGCTTGTTCAGCCCCCAGCCGTTCCACTGCCGGGCCTGCTGAATCTGGGTGAACAGGGCCTGGTTTTTCGGGTCGTCCACATCGCAGAAGTCCATGGACAGCAGCTTGTCAAAAAAGATGCGGTTCCAGGCCGAAAACTGGTGGGAATACCGCATGGTGTCATCCCAGCATTTTACTGCGGCCCGGACTGTCGCCGCCACCGCCGTGGAAGCCAGCAGCCACCCCAGTGTGGACCACGCCTCCCCCGCGCCTGCGCCCCCGGCGATGGCGTTCACCAGCCGGGCGGTGAAGTACAGGGGCAGATAGGGGGCCAGGGCGTCCGCCGTCCACCGCACCGCGGCGGAGACCAAAAGCTCCGGTTTCACCTTCCACCAGATGGCAAGACCCCGGCGGCTGTAGTCCATGGCCTGCCGGAAGGACAGGCGCTCTTTTTTCTCAGTCATGGTCCGCACCCCCCTGCCCGTTTTCGCCCCAGCGGCTGTCGAAGGTGAACAGCTCCGGCGGAATTTTCCCCCAGGCCGCCGCATTCTGCTGCCCGCACTCTATCATCTTCCACACCAGCTCTTTATTCATCCTCCACCGCCCCTTTCTTGTAATACTTGCTCTGGATGTCGAACAGGTAGGCGTACCGCCCGCCCTGCTTTAAAAGCTCCTCGTGGGTGCCCTCCTCGGCGATGCCGCCGTCCTCAATGAGCAGCACCCGGTCGCAGAACCGGGTGGAGGCCAGCCGGTGGGAGATATACACGCTGGTGCACGTTCCCGTCAGGTCGCTGTAGCGCTGGTACAGGTCGCTCTCCGCGATGGGGTCCAGGGCTGCCGTGGGCTCGTCCAGCACCACCACCGGAGCGTTTTTGTACAGCGCCCTGGCCAGCATCAGCCGCTGCATCTGCCCGCCGGACAGGTCCACCCCGTCCAGGTACACCTCCCGGCCCAGATGGGTGTTCTCCTTCTGGGGCAGTGCCCGGATTTTCTCCGCCACCCCCGCCCGCTCCAGGCAGTCCCACATCCGGGGCAGGTCCACCTTGTCCCCCGTGGTCTGGGCCACATTCTCCGCCATGGTGCCCGCCATCACCGAGAACTGCTGGAACACGGCGGAAAAATGCCTGTAGTAGTCCCGGCGGTCATACTGCCGGATGTCCTCCCCGTCCAGCAGCACCTGGCCCTGGGTGGGGTCGTAGAAGCCGCACAGCAGCTTGATGAGGGTGGTCTTGCCCGCGCCGTTTTTGCCCACCACCGCCAGCTTCTCCCCGGGGCGGATGGTCAGGTTCACATGGGATAGGGTATCCTGCTCCGCGCCGGGGTAGCGGAAGGACACGTCTCTCAGCTCCAGCTGATAGAGGTGCTTTTCCTTCACCGGCAGCGGCTTGCCGTCGGCGAATTGGAAGGGCTCCGGCGTGTCCGCCACCTCCCGCAGAACGGACAACTCCAGGCTCTGCCGGTGGAGCTGCCCCAGGCCGGAGAAGATGCCCGTCACCCACTGGTTGAAACCGCTCACCGCTGTAAAATAGAGCACAAATTCAGCTGCCCCCAGCTCTCCCCGCAGGGCCATGGCTATCAGCAGGCCGTAAGCCGCGCCGTTGCGCAGAAGGGCCAGCCCCATGTCCAGCAGATCGGCCCACAGATAGACACGCATACTTTTGGCGTAGAAGTCCTGAAACAGCCGGGCGTATTTGTCGTACAGGTCCGACAGCCAGGGGCCGATGCCGAAAATGCGGATGTCCTTGGCCAGCTTCATGTCCCGGCTGCGAAAAATCACGTAGTCCATCTTGTGCAGGAGGGCAGCCTCCTCCTCCCGGCGGCGGTAGCGCCAGGCGCGGATGCGCTCCCCGGCGAAATAGCTGACAGCGGACAGCGCGGCGCACAGCAGCGCCACCCACGGCCCCACCCGGCACAGCAGCAGCAGGTAGACGGCGAAGCTGATCAGGTTGGTCAGCAGCTCGGTCACGGTCTTCCAGATGGCCTCTCCGGCGTCGTCGTTGCCGTCCAGGCACCTGCTGGCCTTTTTAATCCGCTTAATATAGTCCGGGTCCTCAATGTGAGGGAAGGACGTGCGGCAAAAGGTCATGTGCAGGTCCAGGCACAGGCCGCTGCGCACCAGGATGCGCCCGAAGATGGCGTTGGTGTCCAGATACTCCCGCAGGGCGCGCACCCCCACCATCCCCAGGGTGAACCAGGCGATGAGCCAAACCAGCTCTCCCGTGCTCACGCCGCGCTCCAGCGCCGTCAGGATGGCGGGGACCACGAACAGCTCCAGCAGGCTGGCGGACACGCCGCAAAAGACGATGCCCGCGCACACGCTGAGCACGCCCTTGCAGCTATGCCACGCCCGGCCAATCATAAACGCACAGTTGGAGACCATGCCGTAGGCGGGCTTTTGCTTGTCAATTTTCGGTTTTTCCATGTCTCTCACCTCAAGCGTATCTTAGCACAAAAGCCCCCGGCTGTGTAAACCGGGGGCTGAACTGTATTTCTCAGGGGCTGAACAGCACACCGGCCCTCTGGCGAAAGCCTGTATGCCACTCACGTGATGCCCTGCGGGGCGGACGGGGGATTTTTACGCTCGGGGATGGGCAGCAAAATCTCGGTGGTAAACGCCCCGTCCTCGCTGTTGCGGCTGAGCCAGCCTCCCAAGCGCTCCACAATGGTATCAACGCGCACCAAACCGAACCCATGCCCGTCTCCCTTGGTCGAGGTAAAACGCCCGCCGGACTTGCTCCGTTTGCCCCCAGCGGCAAAGTTGGTAAAGGAGATATAGAGCTGCGTCCCCTTCATGTCCAGATACACCCGGATGAGCCGCTCCTCCCTGGGCAGGGCAAGACTGGCCTCGATGGCGTTGTCGAACAGATTGCCCAGGATGACGCACAAGTCCAGCTCGGACAGCGCCAGCTCCACGGGAATGCTGGCGTCCACCCGCACCTCGATCTGCTTGGCACGGGCCAGGGAAATCTTGCTGTTGAGGATAGCGTCCGCCATAGCGTTGCCCGTTTTGACCACCGTATCCACCGTGGCCAGGTCAGTTTCCACCTCATCCAGATAGGCCAGCACGGCATCCCACTCCCCCTGGGCGGCATAGGCCTTCAGCAGCTGGATATGGTTGTGGTAATCGTGCCGCCAGCCCCGCATCTGGCGGTACATATTCTCCACCTCGGCATAGTGGATTTCGATGAGCTCCCGCTGATAGGCGGCAATGCGCCTGTCAACCAGCCTGGACAGCAGCCGCATCACAATTCCCCTCCTCACATTCTCTGGACAATGGCCCGGTTCAGCTTCTCATACTGCCCCCGGGGCAGCGCAATGCGCTCGCCGGAGGTCAGCTCCACCTCGGTGCGCGTCACCCGCTGAACGCACGCCAGATTCAGCACACAGGAACGGCCCACCCGGAAAAAACGCCCGTCCAGCTCCTTTTCCAGCTCTCCCAACGGCCGCTTCACCGCGTAGTCCCGGTCTGCATGAACGGTGACGTAATTGTGCAGCACATCCATGTACCGCACTCTGCTCAGCACAATGCGCACCGTCTCCCCCGGAAGCTCCAGGGTGAGGGCGCGCTCGTTCCGGGCCAGACGGCCCACAGCCTTGGTGAGCACCTGAAACAGCTTTTCCTCGTTTACCGGCTTGGTGAGGTAGTGCAGGGCCGACACCTCATAGCCCTCGGCGATATAGTCGGTATAGCCGGTGATGAACACGATTTGAACGTCCTCGCTCTCCTGACGGACCCGCTTGGCCAGCTCCACCCCGTCCATCCCCGTCATCTCAATGTCCAGTAGAAGGACATCGAAGTCCTTTCGCTCCTCATAGCGGAACAAAAACGCCTCCGCTGAGGGGAAGCGCTCCACCTCCACCTGAGTTCCGGCCAGCTCCGCCCAGCGGCCCGCCAAATCGGCCACATAATCGGAGTACGATTGCTCATCATCGCACACCGCCAGACGATATCCCATATCGCGCCCTCCTCCCCGCTGTGTTATTTTAAGATACTATAGCACACGCGCCGGTGAATTTCCAGTCCAAACATCCCCCTGCTTGCGTCTTCTGACTGTTTGGGGTACAATATGGACACACCATCTTGATTCACCGGGAGGCCCGCCATGAAAACCATCGCAGTCATCGACGACGATATCCACATCGGCAATATGCTGGAGGAGCTGCTGACCCAGGAGGGCTACGCCGTCCTGCGGGCCTACTCGGGCACGGAGGCGGTCCTCCTTTTGGAGCGGCAGCGCCCCGATTTGATCCTCCTGGACCTGATGATGCCCGGCCTGTCCGGGGAGGAGGTGCTCTCCCACATCTCCGGGGTTCCGGTGATCGTCCTCAGCGCCAAGGCGGGGGTGGAGGACAAGGTCAGCCTCCTGCTCAGCGGCGCTGCGGACTATATCACCAAGCCCTTCCACCCCAGGGAGCTGCTGGCAAGAATCACCATTCGCCTGCGGGAGAGCCCCGCCCTGGCGGGGGAAGCGCTCGCCTTTGGCCCCCTGCAGCTGGAACCCGACGCCCGCTCGGTATCGGTGGAGGGGAGGGAAGCGCGGCTCACCCGGACGGAATACGCCATTCTGAAACTGCTCATGCACAACCCCGACCAGGTCGTCACCAAGTCCCGGCTGCTGGACGAGATCGCCCAGGATACCCCGGATTGCACCGAGAGCTCCCTGAAAACCCATATGAGCAACCTGCGCCGCAAGCTGCGGGACGCGGGGGCGGGAGACTGCATCCAATCGGTGTGGGGCATTGGCTTCAAAATGCGCACTGAACAGGAGGAATTGTCATGACAAACCTCACATCCATGAGGAATATCGGCAAAGAGATGGCCCGGAAGCTGGCCGCCGTGGGCATCCGCTCCCCGGAAGAATTGCTCGCGGCAGGCTCCAAAGAGGCGTTTTTTCGCCTGAAAACGGTATTCCCCCAGGTGTGCCTGGTTCACCTGTACGCCCTGGAGGGGGCCATTCAGGGCGTCGAGTTCAACAGCCTCTCCGCAGACAAAAGGCGGGAGCTGAAACGGTTCAGCGATCAGCTCAAATGAGCGGCGTCGAAATCTGGACGAAATCTGAACCGTTTTCTTCACCGCTTTCTTGACCCTTCCCTGCTATGATGGCCTCATCCAAGGAAATGGAGGCAATCTTATGGAATATGTGCTCACCACACAGGGCCTGTCCAAGCATTACAAGGACTTCAAGGCCCTGGATAATCTCACCATGCACGTGCCCAAAGGCTCTATTTACGGCTTTGTGGGGCGCAACGGCGCCGGCAAAACCACCCTCATCCGGCTCATCTGCGGCCTTCAGGTCCCCACGTCGGGCAGCTACTCCCTCTATGGCGTGGACAACACCCAAAAGGAGCTCTCCAAAATCCGTCGCCGCATGGGCGCGGTGGTGGAGACCCCGTCCATCTACCTGGACCTCACCGCCCAGGACAATTTGAAGGAGCAGTTCCGGGTGCTGGGGGTTCCCTCCGATGACGGCATCCCGGAGCTGTTAAAGCTGGTGGGCCTGGAGGCTACGGGGAAGAAAAAGGCCCGGAACTTCTCCCTGGGCATGAAGCAGCGCTTAGGCATCGCCGTGGCCCTGGCCGGGAACCCGGACCTTTTGGTGCTGGACGAACCGGTGAACGGCCTGGATCCCCAGGGCATCATCGAAATTCGGGAGCTCATCCTGAAGCTCAACCGGGAGCGGCGCATCACTGTGCTCATCTCCTCCCACATTCTGGACGAGCTGTCCAAGCTGGCCACCTACTACGGCTTTATCGACAGCGGCCGCATCGTCAAGGAGCTGTCCGCCCGGGAGCTGGAGACCGCCTGCCGCAAATGCCTGCGTATTGAAGTCACCGATACCCGCATTCTGGCCCGCGTTCTGGACGGCATGGGCGTAGAGTACAAAATTTTGTCCGACGGGCAGGCCGATGTGTTCGCCCATCTCAACATCTCCCAGCTCAGCAGGGCATTGGACGCAGAGAGGTGCGAGCTGCTGTCCGCCCAGGAGCGGGACGAGAGCCTGGAGAGCTACTTCGTCAATCTGGTGGGGGGTGCTTCCCATGACTAAGCTGCTGAGCGCAAATCTTCTGCGGTTAAGAAAAAGCCATCTGTTCTGGGGGACGGTGGTTCTCAGCTTTGGCTTCGGGGCGTTCATGTGCGTCACGCGGTTCCTGGAACACCTGAACTACAGCTTTGAAGTGTCGCTAAGCTCCGTATTTTTCGGCTACGCCATGGTCGTGGGCGTGGTCATGGCCGCGTTCATCCCCCTATTCTTCGGCACAGAGTACAGCGACGGAGCCATCCGCAACAAGCTCACAGTGGGGCACTCCCGCATTGCCGTCTATTTTGCCAACCTCATCACCAGCTTGGGGGTGGCCGTTGTGTGCTTCGCCGCCTATCTGCTGGCCTGTATTGTGGTGGGCGTCCCTCTCATCGGCGGCCTCGACCTGCCCGCCCCCCTCACCGCCGCCGCCCTGCTGGGCTCCCTGCTGATGACGGCCGCATACTGCGCCATCTCCACCTTCATTACTATGAACTGCTCCAAAAAAGCCACCTCCGCAGTGGTGTGCCTGCTGGGCGTGTTTCTCCTCCTCATAGCGGCAATTATGACTCTTTCCATGTTGGACGCGCCAGAGTTCATCCAGGGCTACGTGATGAGCATAGACGGGCAGATTGTGGACACCAAGCCGGAGCCCAACCCCGCCTACCTCACCGGGATGAAGCGGGAGGTCTACCAATTTTTCTACGACCTGATGCCCACGGGCCAGGGCATTCAGTACAGCAACGTGAACTTCACCAATCCTTCGCGGCTGATGGGGCTGGCTGCTGTGATATTCGCGGCGTTCACCGGGGCGGGGGCGGCGCTGTTCCAGCGCAAGGACTTGAAGTAGGTGGCGCATGAGGAATTTGTTGTCGGCGAACTTCTTCCGCCTGAGAAAAAGCGCCCTGTTTTGGGGCGTTATGGTTTTGATGCTCCTACTGGGGGCGGGATTCACCCTCCAGCGCGTCTGGGAACAGGTGGCTTATGCCGAGTTCGGTGGTCTTTACTATATCGACGAGGCGTTTTTTAATTACACCATGATTATCGGCATCGTCATGGCTGTCTTTATCCCCCTGTTTTTTGGCACGGAGCATAGTGACGGCACCATTCGCAACAAGCTGACTGTAGGCCATTCCCGTGTGAGCGTTTATCTGGCCCACGTCCTTACTGCAGCCACGGTGGCGCTCCTGTTCTGCCTGACCTACATTTTGGCCGTATTGTCGGTAGGCGTGCCGCTCCTCAACGGCGGCATTGAGCGCCCCCTTCCTACTTTCCTGCTCAATCTTCTGGGGTCGTTGGTTCTGGCGGCAGCGTACAGTGCCCTGTTTACGCTGGTTACGCTGAACGTGCGGCAAAAAGCGATTTCGGCGGTAGCCTGCATTCTTGGGACGCTGGCAATCATCTTCGCATCCTTCTATGTCAGGGCCCGGTTGAGCGAACCGGAAACTTGGTTCAATTATGGCACCGATGAAACTGGCGAAGTCGCGATGCTTGAATACCCCAACGACCGCTACCTCCGGGGCACAGAACGGGCGGTATATGAGTTCATCTATGACTTTTTGCCCATGACCCAGTCAATGCAGTATTATTCCAGCTACTCCAAGGAACACACCCCGCAGACCCAGCGGATGATAGCCTATGCCGCATTAATTTCCACGCTGTCCACCGGGGCGGGCATTGCCCTATTCCGCAGAAAAGACTTGAAATGAGGTGAACCCCATGCTCCCCTGGCTGCTGTGCGCCGTGCTGTCCGTGCTGGCGTTATTTCTATGGGTGCGGATTCGTCTGCTCCAACACAGCCTGGACGATGTCACCGCCCAGCTGGGGGAGCGGCTCCTTTCCGACACCAACAACCCCATTTTCCCGTCTACCAGGGACCCCCACGCCCGGAAATTAGCCGCTGAGCTCAACGCCCAGCTCAGGGAGCTGCGCTGCCAACGCCAGCGCTTTGAGAGCGGCGACCGGGAGCTGAAGGAAGCGGTCACCAACGTCTCCCACGACCTGCGCACCCCCCTCACCGCAATCTGCGGCTATTTGGATTTGCTGGAGCACGGGGACAAAACCCCCGAGCAGGCCCGCTATCTGGCCCTGATTGCCAACCGGGCGGAGGCCATGCGGCAGCTCACCGAGGAGCTTCTGCGCTACTCTGTGGCCGCCAGCCCGGAGGACGAGCTGACGGCAGAGCCTGTGGATTTGAACGCCGCGCTGGAGCAGGCCGTGGCCTCCTTTTACGCGGCGCTGGTGGAGGGCGGCGTCACCCCCACCGTGTCCCTGCCGGAAAAGCGGGTGGTGCGTATGCTGAACAGCTCCGCAGTCAGCCGCATATTCGGCAACATCTTAGGCAACGCCCTGAAATACAGCGACGGGGATTTCTCCGCCGCGCTGTGTGAGGACGGCACGCTCACCTTCTCCAACTCCGCCCATGCCCTGGACCCAGTATCCGCCGCCCGGCTGTTCGACCGCTTCTACACCGTGGAGACCGGCCGGGGCTCCACCGGGCTGGGGCTCTCCATTGCCAAGCTGCTCACCGAACGCATGGGCGGGACCATACAGGCAGAGCATCGCAACGGACGGCTGTCGATCACCCTCCGCTTCCCCGCTGCCCCCAATTAAACTCAAAAAATAATCCTTGACAATAAGAGCGGTTGTACTATAATATAGATACAGACGTTTGATTCAAGGGGAGTGAGTTTGATGGAGGTCATGGACAAGCTGACCATTTTGGCTGACGCCGCCAAATACGACGCCGCCTGTACCTCCAGCGGCGTGGTCCGGGGCGGAAAGCCGGGCTCCATCGGCACCGCCACCAATTCCGGCTGCTGCCATACGTTCTCCGCCGATGGGCGGTGCGTCTCTCTTTTAAAGGTGCTCTACACCAACCACTGCTGCTACGACTGCGCCTACTGCGTCAACCGCCGGTCCAACGACGTGCCCCGCACCGCCTTCACCCCCCGGGAGCTGGCGGAGCTGACCATTCAGTTCTACCGCCGGAATTATATCGAGGGTTTGTTTTTGTCCTCCGCGGTACTGAAAAGCCCCGATTACACTACAGAGCGGATGATTGAGACGCTGCGCCTCCTGCGCACCCAATACCATTTCAACGGCTATATCCACGCAAAGGCCATTCCCGGGGCGGACCCTGGACTCACCTACGCCCTGGGCCTGCTGGCGGACCGTCTGAGCGTCAACATCGAGCTGCCCTCCGAAACCTCCCTCCAGCTCCTGGCCCCCGACAAGACCAAGGCCGCCATTTTCAAGCCCATGGCTCAGATTCGGGACGGCGCGGCCCAATCCAAGGCGGAGCTGAAGCTGTACCGCCACGCGCCGCGCTTCGCTCCCGCGGGACAGTCTACCCAGATGATTGTGGGGGCCACCCCCGAAAGCGACCGGCAGATTCTCTCGTTGACCCAGGGGCTTTATCAAAAATACCGCCTGAAACGGGTCTTTTTCTCCGCCTATATGCCGGTGTCCGACCACAAAAACCTCCCCGCCCCGGCGGGCTTCAAGCCGCCCCTGCTGCGGGAGCACCGGCTCTATCAGGCGGACTGGCTGCTGCGGTTTTACGGCTTCACCGCCCAGGAAATCCTGGACGAAACCCATCCCAATTTCGACGCGGCCCTGGACCCCAAAAGCGACTGGGCCCTGCGCCATCCGGAGTTCTTCCCGGTGGAGGTGAACCGGGCGGACTACGAGGCTATTCTTCGGGTGCCCGGCATCGGAATGCGGGGAGCGGAGCGGATCGTGGCCGCCCGGCGGTACGGCCCCCTCTCCTTTGAGGGGCTCAAGCGGCTGGGCATCGTAATGAAGCGGGCCCAGTATTTTATCACCTGCTCCGGACGTATGCTGCCCGGCCTTCGTTTCAGCCCCGACAGCGTCTACCGCCGCCTCACCGGCATGGAACAGGCGGCCCTGGCCGGTGAGAGCGCAGAGCAGTTGTCCCTGTTCGACGGGGCGGTGAGCTGACATGACGGCGTACCGATACGACGGCACCTTCGCCGGATTTTTAACCTGCGCCTGGGATGCCCTGGAGAGCAGGATACAGCCCGCCGCCTTCCTCCTTCCCGACGACGAGGGACTTCTATGGGCCGAACGGGAGCTGGCCGCCGACCCCCAACGGGCCAAACGGTTCTACGCCGCCCTGGCCAAGCGGGTCTCTCCCCCATTCCAAAAACTCATTGCCCGGGGGTTTTTGACCTGCCTGCCGGAAAAGGAACTGGCCCTGTTCAACCTCATTCGCCGGGGGCTTTGGGAGGGAGACCGGGTGCGGCTGGACCTCAGCGACCCGGTGATGGCCAAGGTAAACCTGGCCCTGACCAAAATGTGGACCGAGTGGGATCATTTGAAGGGTTTTATCCGTTTTTCCGACCTGGACGGAGTGCTGGTGGGAGAGATCGAGCCCAAAAACCGGGTGCTGCCCCTGCTGGCCTCCCACTTTGCCGCCCGGTACTCCGGCGAACGGATTGTGCTTTATGACCGCACCCACAAGGAGGCCCTTCTCTCAGACCGGGGACAGTGGCGGCTGATCCCTGCGGACGATTTCCGCATGGGCCCCGCCGGAGAAACGGAGCGAGCCTATCGGGCCATGTGGCGCAACTATTACCATACCATCGCCATTGAGGGCCGGCGCAACCCCAAGTGCCAGTCCACCCATATGCCCAAGCGCTACCGCCATGTGATGACTGAGTTTCTCACCGACGAGGAGATGGAGTCCGCCCTCCCGGAGCGGCCCCAGGCCCGCCCGCTCAGGGACGGAAGCGGCAGCACATAAAAGGACTGAGGACGGTTTTCCGTCCTCAGTCCTTTTCCACATCCACCACCCGAATGTACCGCCGCAGGGGATATTCCCCGTCGTGGGCCTCGCCGGGAAAGGCGGCGGACATGGTTCCCGCCCGGGTGACGCGTGTAACCCCCGCCCGGCCCAGCAGCTCGGCCAGCTTCTCCCGCTTCTCCGAAGCGCAGATCAGCCCCGCCGTCTGAAGCCGCCCCCTTTGCCGGCGCAGGACGGCCATCAGCTCCCCCTCGGGTAGCAGCTTCACCATCACATTTCCCTCCATAGGAGACAGCTCCAGCTCCTGATCCGGACGGAACACGACGGAACAGCCTCTGCCCTGCAGCAAAACCTCCCCCCTCGCCCTTCCGTCCACAATGCGCTCCAGGAGCGCGCTGCGGCCGCTGAGAGAGGCCGGGGCCCCGGCTCCTGCGCCGGAGCGCTTGGCCGCCGCTTCCTCCAAGTAGGGTAGAAGCTCTCGGCAGAACGCCAGCCCTTCCTCCTGGTCCTCCCCGTCCAGAAAAATCACCTGGCAGGAGGAGCACAGGCGCTGGCCTGTCTCCACAATATGGTCCGCCAGGGCGGCCAGCTCCCCCTGCTTGTCCTCATAGCCGGAGACATAGGCAAAACTGAGCCGGTGTCCCCACTCGATGAGCTTACACCCGGGGCCCGCTAACGCGCGGGCAGCTTCAATGGCCCCGTCGCCGCCCCACACCACCAGCCCATCGGCCAGAGCGGCCAGGGCCTTGATATCCTCCCTCCGCCCCGACGGGAGATCAAACGCATAGAGATAGGGGGCCAGCCGGGGCTCCTGCTCCGCTAAGAGCTGGAACGCCGCCAGGGACAGGCCCTTGTCCCCGTGGGGCAGCTTTACCAGGTTGACGTTTCCGGTGAGCAAACCCTCCAGGGCGGTGTACACCGGCAGACCGGGCATATTGCCGGGGGCGATGTGGAACAGCGTCCCCAAGGGCAGCACCCGGGCGGTGGTTTTTGCGTGCTCTCTGGAACCAAAGGGGTCCGACCCCAGCTCCGCGGCCAGCTTCGCCTCCAAACTCCCCCGGCGCAGCAGGGGGAGCAGCTGCGCCAGCCCCACCCCGGCGGGCAGAAACCGGGACAGCAGCGGCACAAACTCTCCCGCCTCCAGCCGCCTGCCCAGGGCGTCCACCGCAGCAATCACCGTCTCCGCTGTCAGGAGAGGTGCGGTGCGCACCGTGTTGAATTGATCCTCCAGCCCATCCAAAACCGTCCTCCACTCCGAATCAGGCAGCAGCCTCCCGTTGGCAAAAATCAAAACGCCTCCCCCTTTCCCAAAAGCTCGGCCGCCCCTGCGGCGCAGGTCTGGATGTCGCTCATCCCCACCCGCCCTAAAATGGTGAGGTAGGGGCTGGAGATGCCGCAGCCGCACCTCTCCCCCGGCGTCAGATAGCCCAAATCATCGGTCATCACGCTCAGCGTGGGGGTGGCCGCCATCAGCGGTGAGATCAGGTTCACCAGCCCCACCCGGCCCATGGGCAGGGGTTCCAGGGTGTCCGGGTCCCGGATGATGATCCGGCCGTAGACAGGTATGTGGAAGTGGTGGCGCCGGCAGGCGTTGTAAAATACCGGGTGTTCCACCGCGCCGAACAGCTCGTTGATATTTTCCTCGGGAATGCCCAGCGTCTGTTCCGCCAGGGCGTAGAGGGTGCCCTTGTCCACCTCCTGGGCGCAGTGCTGCTTCCAGCCCCCGGCCAGAATGATGCGGGAGCCTTTGGGCAGCTTCAAGCGCAGCCCCAGCTCCTCCATCCGCTGAAGGCCAAACCACAGATAGGAGGGAAAGCCGATGATTCGGGTGGGAAAGAGGGAGCGCTCCAGCCGCTTCAGCTTCTCCGCCACTCGGTCCAGGTCCGGGACGTAGGCCCCGCCCACCATTTGCAGCGCGTAGGTCCGGCTCAGTGGCGGAGAGAAATGGGTCAGGCCGAACATGGTCCGCGTCACTCCGGTGTGGTTTGATTTGTGGGGCTTATAGCCTAAAATCACACAGTGGGCCGGCTTGGGCGACACCAGGCGGTGCCGAAACCCCAGATTCACCACCATGGGGGCCTCCGCCAGAATCACGCCCCAGTCAAAGCCGATGCGGCTGAACCTCCCGCTGGTGCCCGAGGAGGTCACTTTCATGGCCATACGCCACTCCGGCATGGAAAACAGCGCCCTCCTCTTGAAAAAGAGGGTGGGAATCACGGGAATATGCGCCAGGTCCTCTGTGGTTTGAAGCCGCTCGGGCGAAAAGCCCAGGTGCTCACAGATGGCGGCATAGCCGGGACAATGGCGGATGTGATAGGCGCAGTTGTCCCGGCAGGCTTGCAGAAAAACCCGGTCCGAGCCAGGCAGATCATAGGGCCGCAGCCGCCAGAACAGTCGTTGACGGGACAGCATAGCCTCGCCTCCTTTTTCAGCATTATAGCATAAATCCGGTCGGCAGAAAAGAAAAATCCGCACCAGGGAATCCCCGGTGCGGATTTTTGCCTCATTACAAAATGCGCCGCTCTACAGCTCTTTTCGAATCCGGCTCAGCGCATTTTTCTCCAGACGGGACACCTGGGCCTGGGATATGCCCACCTCGGCCGACACCTCCATCTGGGTCTTGCCCTGAAAAAAACGCAGAGCCAAAATCCGCTGCTCCCGTTCGTCCAGCTTGTTGATGGCGTCCCCCAGGGCGATGTGCTCCAGCCACGCCTCGTCCGTATTCTTCCGGTCCTTCACCTGGTCCATCACACACACCGTGTCCCCGCTGTCGGAGTATACCGGCTCGAACAGGGACACTGGGTCCACCACCGCGTCCAGCGCCATCACCACGTCCTCCCGGCGCAGCTCTAAAATTTGGGCGATTTCCTCCACTGTGGGCTCCTTTTGGTGCTCCGCCATATACTTTTCCTTGGCCTGGAGCACCCGGTAGGCCGTGTCCCGCACGGAGCGGGACACCCGGATTGCGCTGTTGTCCCGGAGATAGCGCCGGATTTCCCCCACGATCATGGGCACTCCATAGGTGGAAAAACGCACATCCATCTCAATGTTAAAGTTGTCGATGGCTTTGATGAGACCGATGCACCCCACCTGAAATAGATCGTCCACATTCTCTCCCCTGCTGGTGAACTTCTGGATCACCGACAGCACCAGCCGGAGATTTCCGGAAATCAGCTCCTCCCTGGCCTGCATATCCCCCGCCCTGGCCCGGCGGAGCAGCTCCATGCTCTCCTCACTTTTCAGCACCTTCAGCTTGGCCGTATTGACGCCGCAGATTTCAACCTTGCCCTGCACCGATGCCACCTCACTCGGAATTGATTCAAAATCAGTATTTCCGATGGCCGCCCTTTCATACGGCGGCGAGGCAGGCTATATTTTTTATCGTCAGACCGCTTTCGATGGAATTTTTCTCTCTCGTGGCATTGTGTCACAGCATCCGCAGAATCTCCCGCTTCAGCCGGTCGATAATGCGCTTTTCCAGCCGGGAAATATACGACTGGCTGATCCCCAGCAGGTCCGCCACCTCCTTCTGCGTCCGCTCCCGCCGCCCGTCCAGCCCAAAGCGCATGGTGATGATGGTGCGCTCCCGCTCCGACAGGCGAGTGATGGCCGTGAGCAGCAAATCCCGGTCCACGTCGTCCTCGATGGGCTTCTCGATGCTGTCGCTGTCCGTGCCTAACACGTCGGACAGCAGCAGCTCGTTGCCGTCCCAGTCCGTGTTCAGCGGCTCGTCCAGGGACACCTCCCCCCGGCGGTTGGCGTTCTTGCGCAGGTGCATCAAAATCTCGTTCTCAATGCACCGGGAGGCGTAGGTGGCCAGCTTGATGTTTTTCGCCGGCTTGTAGGTCTCCACCGCCTTAATCAGCCCGATGGTCCCGATGGAAATCAGGTCCTCAATCCCCACTCCCGTGTTCTCAAACCGGCGGGCGATATACACCACCAGCCGCAGATTGTGCTCAATCAGCCGCCCGCGGGCTGCCAGCCGCCTGTCCTCATGCTCCAGCTGGGCCAGCAGCTCCCCCTCCTCCTCCCGCGTCAGCGGCGCGGGCAGGGTGTCGCTGCCCCCAATATACATGATCGAGCCGTGCAGGCGGACCCCCCGCCGGGCCAGCGCCATGCACAGCCTTATGTACCAATCCGTCCACACCATGTCAATTTCCTCCGATCAATGCCTGATACGTCCCCCCGTCGTCCACCGGCGTGGGCGACAGCGCCACCAAAAGCCCCCCCTGGGGCCGCCCGTTCAGCCGCACCTCCCGGGCCCGCAGGGCCAAAAGCATCCCGCACTCCACCCCTACCGCCCGGTAGGGCAG
>OFGP01000555.1_pt1 | contig 36335 bp, 34 predicted proteins | sample 1521781 | NCBI WGS metagenome assembly OFGP01 (sample SAMEA3504113, study PRJEB24116) | mouse gut metagenome | biome: mouse gut; feature: mouse-associated habitat; material: faeces | place: Denmark | collected 2011
AAAAAGCATACTTAAGCGCCATCCTTGATCTCCACGACAAAAGCATCGTTGCATATGCATTGGGTCGTTCCAACAACAATCAGCTTGTTTTTGACACCTTTGACGCGGCGGTGAACGCCAACCCTGGCGCCCATCCCTTGTTTCACAGTGACCGGGGCTATCAATACACCAGCCGGCAGTTTAAAGCGAAGCTGGATGGAATCCATGCAACGCAGAGCATGTCCCGCCCAGGCCGCTGCATTGACAACAGCCCCATGGAGGGCTTCTGGGGTATCCTCAAATCCGAAATGTACTATCTCCAGCTATTTCATACCTTTGAGGAATTGGAGAAAGCCATCGACGAATATATCGTTTTTTACAACACAAGGCGGCTGCAAGCTAAGTTAAAGGGCCTGGCTCCCCTTGCTTTCAGGAACCAGACCCTCGTGGCCTAATTTTCTTTTTTTCATCTGTCTACTTGACAGGGGGCGGTTCAGACGACGCGCCGCCGAATCTGTTCTTCGCTACCATGTCAGAAAAGCTGCACAGCGGGCTGGAGCAGCAAATCGAGCGGTTCCTTACCTCGCACCCTGACACAGCGCTCATCGTCATCGACACGCTCCAGCGTATCCGGGGCGGCGTCAACGACGCCAATCCCTACGCCAGCGACTACCGTGACTTGGGTATCCTCAAGTAGCTGGCAAACAAGAACCGGATTGCTATCCTGCTTATCCACCACCTGTGAAAGATGAGTGACCACAATCCGATGAACAAGATAAAATATTAACTTCAAGGCCAAACAGAGCAATAACTTACTCCTTTTAACCTTAGTCTGTCAAAAAACTGCCCTTTCGGGCGATTTTTTCGCTGTTTGCCCCGATCGAGACAGGAAAAATGCTTTATTGGGGAAACAGCAATTCCTCCAAGGTATATATGCCTCTGGGTTTTCCAGCAATCCGGTGGGCCGCACGGATAGCTCCCAGCACAAAAATGCGTGGGGACGCGGCACGATGGAGCATTTCAAACTCCTCGTCAATGCCAAAGAAGTGGATGGAATAGATGCTGGCGACATTGCCGCCCCGCAGAGAGTGTACGCCGATTTCCCTGCGAGACCGCTCCGGCCCGGTTCCCTCACGTCCGTAGATTCTGGTGTATTGAGCATCGGGATCAATGGCATCCAGCAGCATCTGACTGGTGTCGCTGGGGGCGTATGATTTTTGTCGGTAGAGCGACTCAGTCAATTCAATGTCAAAATCGGGCTTGAGAGAATCGGATATCGTCTGCAGTGCCTTGCGGAACACGGCAATCCCAATGGAGAAATTGGCGCTCCACAGCACGGGAACGTATTCCGCAGTTGAGAACAGCAGGGCCTGTTCTTCTGGCGTATACTGCGTGGTGCCGGAAACGAGGGGAGTCTTGGTGCGGCGGACATAATCTACAATGCAAGGCAGTGCGGCAGGGGACGAAAAGTCAATTAACGCGTCCGAAATTTTGCCGGTGCGGCTCAGTGAATCAATATTTTTGCGGGTGTAAACCGCCGAGATCTCATCTCCGGTTTCTTCCACTGCCAACGGTGCGAGCTGCCCTATTCGTCCCTGGCCGATAAAAATAAATTTCATTAGGATTCCTCCACACTTCAGAGCCGCTCCTGCCCGTATGAGCGCCGATACTCCCGAAGGCTCAATATTTGGCCGCCGGCGCTGTTTTCTCGCTTGACCAGTATATGTTTCAGCGCCTCACTGGCGTCATCCACGCTGAATTTGCCCCCCAAACGGTCGAGAACAAGGACTGCAAGCCGCCACAGCCCGACCAGTGCGATACAAGCGGCCAGAACACCGAAGGGGGTAAAAAGACCAGTTTTCAGAACGGTAACCCAGCACAACTGGAGGGCCAGATAGAAAATAACGGGGGAAAGGCCTCTGCTGCGCTCCTTGACACAGTCCCCGCAGAAGCATTTTGTACGTTTGACAGGAGAATTCCCCGGCGTTTTGATGTAAACTGTGGCGGAGTGGGAGGTCTCCCGGCCGCAGCACACACATTTTCCCATTGGGAGCACTCCTTTCGTTTATTTGGTACCAACCTGGCGCATCAGATCTTTATTATTGCGGTACAGCTGCTCAAATATGGGTTTTTGGGTACAATATATGTTGTGGGCGGCCTCGTTGGGCTGGATGATCCGGTCCGGTCGGACGACCTTCTCCAGCTCGGCCCAGCTCTCATATGTGCCTCCGGCCAGGGCGGCCATAATGGCGTCGCCGTAGGCCGCGCCGAAGGTCACCTGAGCGGTGCAGACCGGCCGACCGAGAATATCCGCCACGATCTGGAGCCACACGGGATTCTTGGTCCCTCCACCGACGACCATCACCTTCTTCACGGGGAGCCCCTTTTCCTTCAAAATATCGAAGTGCTGGGCGATGGTGTAGCCAATCCCCTCCAAGGCAGCCTTGTACAGGTGGGCACGGGTGTGGTGTAGGTCCAGGCCGAAAAACATGCCCTTAGCAAAGGGGTCGTTCAGCGGGGTGCGCTCCCCGGCGAAATAAGGCAGACAGATCAGCCCATCGCTGCCAACGGGAATATCCGAGACAGCCGAGGCCATGGCGGCATAGGCGTTTTCGCCCCCCGCGGCCTCTTGGGCGGCTAGATCGCTGTAGAGCTGATCCCGGAACCACTTGGTCAGGGTGCCCGCAGTGTTGGTCCCCGCGCATATGGAGTAGACATTCGGGATGATGAAGGTTCCGGGCCACAAACGGTTTTCGTCCACAAGGTGGTCGGTGAGATAGACAAAGAAGCAGCTGGAGCCCAGCTGAACCATGATGTCGCCTGGCTGGAACACGCCGGTGGACACGGCCTCCGCTCCGGAGTCCCCGGTGCCCACCAGAACCGGCGTACCGGCGCACAGCCCCGTCTCCGCTGCCGCCCGGGCCGTCACCTTGCCGGCGATGTCGGTTGCGCTGCACACCTGGGCCAGCTGGTCCGGACGGCAGAACAGCGGACAGTGCTCCATGTCGACGGTCCGGTGCTTCAGGTCGTACAGGGGCAGGAAGTCCTCGGCCAGATACTGGTCGATGGTATATTTACCGGTGAGCTTGGCACACAGGTAGGAGGAGCCAGTCAGGAATTTGTCGGCTTTCTCATAAATATCGGGCAGGTTATTCTTGATCCACAGAATCTTGGGCGCGATGTCCGAGGAGCAGATGGGGTGGCCAAACAGCCCCTCCGCCCGGTCGCCGAACCGGTCGTTCAGCCAGGCAATCTCCTCATGGCTGCGGGAGTCCACACCGTAGAGAATAGCGTTGCACAAGGCGGTACAGTTCTCATCCACCGGAACGCAGTCGCAGCCCAGGGCAGAAAGCCCCACACATCCGATCTGAGCCGGATCGATTCCACTGTCGGCCAGGACTTGACTAGACAGGCGGCAGAAGCTTCCCCACCAGTCTTCCTCCGCGTCGTGTTCAAACCAACCCGGCTGGGGGTTCATAAGGAGGTGAGGCTCACTGGCAAAGGCCACAAGCCGGCACTGTTCGTCGATCAGCGCAGCCTTGCTCTCGTTGGTGCCCACGTCGATCCCCAAAAAATAGCGCGCCATATAATCAATCCTTTCTGATTTCCTCCACGCGGTCCATAAACTGCCTGACCCGGACGGCCTCGACGGAATTTTCAAATTTCCCATCCTTCTTAAATGTGGTGCCCACAAAGGCACCATCCCCTGCGGCCAGGATGTCGGCCACATTGTCCAGCCGACAGCCGGTCCCGCACACGACGGGGACCTGGCCCACGGCCTGCCTGACCGTCCGGATCAGCTCTGGGCTGGGGGTCTGCCCCGGGGTGGAGCCGCCTACTACTAGGGCATCCGGTCGGCAGTTGAACAGCAGGGTTTTGGCGATGTCCACAGTGGAGCGGTCGTTGAGGAACACCTCGCCCTCGCTGGTGGCAAAGTAAAACAGACGCAGCCTGTCCAGGCCCAGACTGCGCTTGAGCCGGAGGGTATGGGCCACATTCCGGTTGATCAGGCCTAGGTCGCCTGCCCAGGCACCGGTAAACAGGCAGCGGGTGAAGCTGGCACCGGTGGCGGCGCACAACTCGATGGTGGCGTCCCCGTCATAGATGGCCTCCGCGCCGAAGGGGACGGTGAACACAGAGGACAGTGCGCCGATCACCATGCCCATAGCGGCGGTGGTAACGGCGGAGACTTTTTTCTCGTAGGGGAGGCTGAACTCGTTTGTAACCAGTACGCCATCCACGCCGCCCTCCTGGAGGGCGAGCAGATCGGCGCAGGCAGCGTCAATTACCCCCTGAATGGAGTCGTCAGGACGGAAAAAGGGGTCGCCGGGCAGGGGACGCAGGTGGAGCAGGCCAATGATCGGCTGTTCTGTGCCAAACAGGTCTTTAAGCCAAGACATGGTATATTCTCCTTTACTTTTTATAACGACGTAGAACGAAATATAATGTTATGATATGTATAGGGTATCATATTTCTGTGGAACATGACAAGGGCCTTTGCAGATTTTGTAGATTTGAACAATTCCATTTTTGTTTTTTGGGGGTTAATCCACAATTCAAGGAAAAACTGTGCTATTGCTTGCAAAAATGTTTTAACTCTGTTATAATTTGTAATATAAAGCAGGATTTGGATTTTATTGGAGGAGATAGGTTTGCGACTGATCGAAGAATCTTTGACGCCGCTATACCAGCAGCTGATGGAGGACATTAAGAGTGCCATCGAGGAGGGCCGCTATCAACCGGAGGAGAAGATTCCTTCTGAGCCGGAACTGAGTGAGCTGTATTGCGTAAGCCGTATCACGGTGCGCCGGGCTGTGGACGAATTGTGCGCCCAGGGATATTTGGTGAAAAGGCAGGGGAAGGGCACCTTCGTGGGCCACGCGAAGCTCCAGCGAAAGCTGGTAAGCAACGAAAATATGAGCTTTACTGATGTGTGTCAAATGAACGGGCAGGTCCATTCGGTGCGCGTTTTGTCCCAAAGCATTGTTCCCGCCCGGCAGGACGAGATCAAGTTTTTAGGTCTGGAAGCCAAATCGACTCTGCTGTATATTCAGCGTCTCCATATGGCCGACGGCGTGCCCATCCAGATTGAAAATAATTTCTATCCTCCTGAGCGGTTTGCCTTCCTTCAGGAGGAGGACCTAGAGCACGGTTCCTTGTTCCATATGTTGCGGGAAAAGTATTTGATCGATCCCTGCGGTACATCGGATACCACCTTGGAGATTGTTCGGGCATCGCTGGAGTACGCCAAGCTTCTGGATGTGCCGGTCGGAGAGCCGCTGTTCTATATGAACGCTTATTTTATAGATCAAGAAAAACGTCCCCTGTTTGTTGGCCGGCAGTATTATGTAGGCAAGCGTTATCTGCTTCACATTTAGACGGTGAGACATCATCCGCTATAATTTATAAAAATCCGCGCAGTTTAATAACTTCGCGGATTTTTTGCGTTATATACAAATATCGGCCTCAATATTTGTGTATTTTCACAAAACATCATATAATATCTTGACAAAATTGGTGGATTCGTTTATTATTACCCATGACGATATAATACGATATATGATGTTTTGATCGAGAGGAGGACCAGCGTAATTTTATTCCCTAAGGGGCGGATACCCCAGAATATTTTTCAATGAGTGAGGGAGGAAACATCTATGCCAGAACAAACAAAAAAGAAAAAATTCGAGCTACCGCACGTATACACCATCGCCTTTATGTTGATCATTCTGTTCGCCGTTTTAACCTGGATTATCCCCAGCGGCCAGTTTGAGCGGCAGACGATCTCCACTGCGGCCGGCGAACGCGACGTCGCCGTGGCCGGCACCTACGCGGAGGTATCCAAGGTGGATGAAGATGGTAACGATCTGCGTCAGGGTGTTGCAGAGGTGCTCATGGCCCCCACCCGCGGTATTCAGGCCGCCGGCGACGTAGTAGCCTTCGTCCTGCTGATCGGCGGCACCTTTGCCATCATCACCAAGACAAACGCCATCAACGCCGGCATGAGCCGGGTCATCCGCCGGCTGAAAAACAAGGACATCCTCATCATCCCTATTGTGATGCTGCTGCTGTCCATCGGCGGTACTACCTTCGGCATGTCGGAGGAGGCCCTGCCTTTCTACGCCATCTTTATGCCCATCATGATGGGTCTGGGCTATGACTCCATGACGGCCTTCATGATTTGCTTCATGGGTCCCCAGGTGGGCTACTGCGCTTCCACCGTGAACCCCTTCAACGTGCTGATTGCCCAGGGTATTGCCGGCATCGAGGGCAATCCCCAGCTGTGGTTCCGCTTTATCCAGTGGGGCATCTTCACCGTGCTGGGCATCGCCTGGGTCATGATGTATGCCCGCCGGGTCAAGAAGGCCCCCGAGGCCTCCATCACCTATCAGGACGACCTGATCAAGCGTCAGGAGTTCTCCGTGAACGACAGCGACATCGACATCCCCTTTACCGGCCGTCAGAAGCTGGTGCTGCTCGTCTTTGCCGCGGGCATGAGCCTGATCGTCTGGGGTCTGGTGACAAACGGCTGGTATATGGATGAGATCAGCATGGTATTCCTTGGCATCGGTCTGCTGGCCGGTATCCTTGGTGGCCTGAGCGAGAAGGAAATGGCCGAGTCCTTTGTAACCGGTATGCAGGACTTCGCCTATGCGGCGGTCATCATCGGCATCGCCCGGGGCATCCTGGTAGTGGCCGAGGGCGGCATGATCATCGACACCATCCTCAACAGCATGGTCAACCTGCTGGCCGGCGTACCCACCGCAGTGTTCACCTCCATGATGTATGTGGTCCAGTCCCTGCTGACCATTCTGATCCCCTCCTCTTCCGGTCTGGCCGCGCTGACCATCCCCGTGATGGCCCCCCTGACCGAACTGATGGGCGTCAACCCCGAGGCTTCTGTTACCTGTCTGACCCTCGCCAACCAGATCATGAACACCGTCAGCCCCACCGCCGGTATGACTGTGGCCGGTCTGGCTGTGTGTAAAATTTCCTTCCCCCAGTGGTGGAAAACCTGTTGGAAGTTTGTGCTGCTGCTTACTGTGCTGGGCCTGGTCTTTACTGCGATCTCCGGTATGCTTCCGGTCTGATTTTTAAGGGAACGAGGTTGAACTGTCATGGCAAACACCAGAGAAACCAAGCTTGTCCTGCTTTCCAAAAACGTGTTTCCCGCCACCGGGACGGAGCCCTTTGACGGCTTTGTCGCCGTGGAGGGTAACAAGATCGCCGTGGTAGGTCCCCGGGCCGAGGCCGCTTCCTGGATGGAGGGGGCCAAGGTGCTGGACCTGGGCGACAAGGTGGTCACCCCGGGCTTTACCGATGTGCATACCTTCTTCAGCGGATGGGTGCTGCGCAGCCTGGGCGTGGATTTCACCGGCGTACGCTCTGACCGGGAGGGCGTGGAAAAGCTCCGCGCCTATCGGGAGGGCCGTCCGGCGGACGCTCCGATCTTCGGCCACTGCTGGGAGCCAGACCAGTTTGAGACTACCCAGGAGGGCCTGCTGGATCAGGAATTTCCCGATATCCCCGTGGTGATCTTCACCTTCGACCGGGACAACTGCTGGATGAACCAGGCCGCCAAGGACCGCTATGGCTTTACCCCCGAGGCCTGCTATGCAGAGAAGATCTGGAAGATGATGCCTGAGTATCTGGCCCAGCCAGAGATGGCGGAGAAGTATCAGGAGTACGCCCGGATGCTCAACGAGCGAGGGGTTACCACCATCAAGGAGATGACCTTTGACGACTACTATGGCTTCATGGATGTGATGGAGCGGCTGGAGCGGGAGGACGCCCTGACGGTCCGGGTGTCTATGATGAGCCAGCCTGTGGGCCGGGGCATTGACATCCCCCACGGCATCGCCATGCGGGAGCGCTTCCAGGGAGACTTCCTCCGGTTCACCGGCTATAACCGGATGACCGACCGGGGCATCCCCAGCTTCCTGGGCGAGCTGAACGAGCCCTACAAATCCCGCCCGGACATCAAGGTCCTGGTGCCGGTGGAGTGGGAGCTCATCGAGGCGGAGACACTGGAGGCGGACAAAAATGGGTTCCGCTACTCCCTCCACTGCCAGGGCGACGGCGCCGTACGCCACACGGTAGACCTGTTTGACCGTTGTGAGAAGGTGGACGGCAAGCTGAAAAACCGCCACGCCATCACCGACCTGGAGTACACCTCTCCCGACGACCTGGAGCGCTTTGGCGCCATGGGGGGCATTACCGAGGTCTACGCCCAGATTCAGTCCCTGGACAAGAAGCAGGATGTGCTGGACATGATCGACCGCCAGCTGGGCGGCGACCGGGGCAAGAACTACTGGAACCGCCGGAAGATGTGGGACAGCGGTATCTGCGTCTCCTGCGGCACCGACCTGCCCCTGCTGATCCCCGATATCCCCGAGGCCATCACCTGCGGCTGCGGCGGCTATTTTGCCGACGGGGAGTCCTACAACGAGCAGAATATGCTCACGGTGGCGGAGATGCTCACCGCCTGGACTCGCAACGGGCAGTATAACTGCTACAACGAGGACCGTCTGGGTACGCTGGAGACAGGCAAGCTGGCTGATATCGCCGTGCTGGACCGGAATGTTTTCGCAATGCCTTTGAAGGATGTCAAACAGGCTAAGGTCTGCCTGACCATCTCGGACGGACGTATTGTCTACGAAAATCTGTAATTCAGGAGGTGCGCTATGGCACAGCTGAAACGGGAACAATTGGCGGGCATTGGCATTCATTACATCTACTACCCGCTGGATTACATGCTGGACGCCCAGCAGCGGGCCGGATATAAGACCATTGAGCTGCTGGGCATGGCGCCCCACTATCTCATCGACTACAAGGGCTATCAGGACCCGATGGAGATGCGGAAGAAGGTGGAGGATCGGGGTATGACCATCGGCTGCTTTACCCCTGAATGTGCCAGCTACCACTACACCATGTGCGGCGCGGACCCGGGCTTCCACCAGCGGAGCATGGATTATTTCAAGCGGGGCCTGGAGGCCGCGGAACGTCTGGGAGCCAAGAAGCTGCTGACCAACTGCATCGGCGGCACCTGGGACGAGGAGTACGACCGGGTCTACGAGCGGGCGGTGGAGAGCCTGCGGGAGCTGGCCCCGGTGGCGGCGGATCACGGGATCACCATCGCGGTAGAGACGGTGAGGCCGGAGGAGAGCCGGGTGGTAATCACCCTGCCTGAGCTCCAGCGGCTGCTCCGGGATGTGGACCATCCCAACGTGAAGGCGGGGCTGGACACGGTGGCCATGGGCGTGACGGGGGAGACCCCCCGCCAGTGGTTCGAGGCGCTGGGCAAGGACATCGTCCACACCCACTTCATCGACGGCCGCCCCTACGCCCATCTGGTCTGGGGCGACGGACTGTTCCCTCTGGAGCGCTACCTGGACGTACTCAACGAATTCGGCTATGAGGGCCTGCTGGGCCAGGAGATTACGGACGGCCGCTACTTCGATGACCCCGCCGAGGCGGACCGGCGCAATGTGGCCGCCTTCGAGCCGTACTTTGTGGATTAAAGGAGGGAGCGCTATGGCAACACCGACCATCCGCCGCGAACAGGTGGCGGGGATGAATATCCATTATATCAACTATTCCCTGGACTATTTCCTGGACGCTCAGCAGCGGGCGGGATTCAAGACCATTGAGCTGTGGTGCGCCGCCCCCCACGTATGGCTGGATCACCTGGCCTACTTTGACGCCAAAGAGATCGCCCAAAAGATCCGTGTCCGGGACCTGACCGTTCAGGTGCTTACCCCGGAAAACTGCACTTATCCTTATCAGTTTGCCGCCAAGGAACCCGAACATGTGGAGCGCAGCTTCGGCTACTTCTCCAACGGCATCCGTCTGGCCCAGGAGCTGGGCTGCCGGTACATGGAGGTCAACTCCGGCTGGGGCTACTGGAACGAGGACCGGGAGGAGGCCTGGAAGCGCAGTCTGGATATGCTCTCCCGTCTGGCCGAGTTCGGCCGGGAGCACGGGATTACGCTGGTGATGGAGTCCATCCGTCCGGAGGAGAGCCAGCTGGTCATCACTGTGAAGGACGCCAAGCGCATGATGGACGAGGTGAATCATCCCAACCTGAAGGTTATGGTGGATACCTGCGCCATGGGTGTGGCGGGGGAGACCCTGGAGGACTGGTTCCAGACCTTTGGCGAGGATGTGCGCCACATGCACTTTATCGACGGCGAGCCCTACGGTCACCTGATCTGGGGTGACGGGAAGCACCATCTGGGACAGTTTATCGAAACTCTGAACAAGTACCACTACGAGGGCTTCCTGGGCCAGGAGATTACCGACGGACGGTATTACGAGGACCCTGCCAAGCACGACTTGCGCAATATGAAAAATTTTGAGCGCTATATGGACAACTAACCATAAAATAAAATTGGAAAGGAAGTATGAAACATGAACGCTAAAACTGTTATCGAGGAAATCCTGAAGGAGAAGGGCAGCATCAAGCAGGTCTATTGGGTCGCCTGCGGCGGTTCCCTCATCGATCTCTATCCCGCTCATTTCATGCTCAACGCTGAGAGCGCTACCATCGAGTCCGGCTGGTACACCAGCAAGGAGTTCATCCTTTCCACCCCCAAGAAGCTGGGCAAGAACAGCCTGGTGGTGATGTGCAGCCACTCCGGCAACACCCAGGAGTCTGTGGACGCCGCCGTTCTGGCTAAGGAGGCCGGGGCAAGCGTTATCGCTCTGACCGACGGCAAGGGCTCCAAGAGCGACGATCCCCGCTTCATCGCCTGGGTCTACCCCTGGGGTGACGGCGTGCCCACCTCTGAGGTGCCCAGCGGCATTACCCTGCTGCTGGCCGCCGAGCTGATCAAGGCCCAGGAGGGCTTTGACAAGTACGACGCCCTGTGCGACGGCATCAAGAAGATGGACGGCATCGTGGCCGCCGCCAAGACCAAGGTCAACGCCGAGCTGGGCGACGCCTTCGCCAAGGCCTGCCAGGACAACAAGTTCTTCTATATCCTGGGCAGCGGCGCCAACTTCAGCCAGACCTATGGCTTCGCCATCTGCTCCCTGATGGAGATGCAGTGGCAGAACTGCTCCTATATCCACAGCGGCGAGTATTTCCACGGTCCTTTCGAGGTCACCGAGAACGGCGTGTTCTACTTCCTCCAGATGGGCAGCGGCAAGTGCCGTCCCATGGATGAGCGGGCCCTGGCCTTCCTCAAGACTCACACCGACCGGCTGATGGTGTTGGACACTCTGGAGTACGGCATGGACGCCGTGGACCTGTCTGTCCGCGACTATCTGGACAGCGTGCTGCTCTACGCCATGAACGTGGAACTGCGTGCCGCCCGGGGCAAGGTATTCGACCACAGCCCTGACATCCGCCGCTATATGGGCATTGAGAAGTATTAAGGAGGGAAAGCACGATGGGAAGCTATCAGGTCAGTGTTCTGGGTTTTGGCGACAACGTAGTCGATAAATATGAGCACATCAAGACCATGTATCCCGGTGGCAACGCGGTGAATTTCGCGGTGTTTGCCAAACAGCTGGGCGCCCAGCGCAGCGCCTATATGGGCATCTTCGGCTCCGACCAGGAGGCCGAGCATGTAATCGCCTCCCTCCAGGAGGAGGGCGTGGAGCTGGCCAAGTGCCAGCAGGTGGTAGGCCCCAACGGCGCGGCCCGAGTGACCGTGGAGGAGGGCACCGGCGACCGGATTTTCCTGGGCTCCAACGAGGGCGGCATCCGGGGCGACATGCTCTTTGTGCTGGACCGCTTTACCCTGGAGTATGTGAAGGGGTTTGACCTGGTCCACTCCGGCAACTACTGCTTCACCGAGCGGGAGCTGCCCAAGATCAAGGCGGCGGGCGTGCCCATCAGCTTTGACTTCTCCGACGATTCCACCGACGAGTACTATGAGCGCATCGCGCCCTTGGTGGACTACGCTTTCATGTCCTGCGGCGAGATGACTCCGGAGGAGACCAAGACCCGCCTGAAGAAAGTGGCGGCGCTGGGCCCAAAATTTGTGTGTGCCTCCCGCGGCTCTGAGGGCTGCATCGCCTACGACGGTAAAACCTTCTATGAGCAGGGCATCAGGCCCGTGGAGAAATTGGTGGACACCATGGCCGCCGGCGACAGTCTACTGACCGCCTTCCTGGTGGAGTATGTGGACATGGAGAAGCAGGGCAAAGGTGGTCCCGAGGCCATCCAGGCCTGTCTGTACGACGCGGCGGGCTTCGCCTCCCACACCTGCGGCCTGGCCGGCAGTTGGGGTCACGGCAAGGTTTATGGCTGAGCCAGGCATGGGATGAAGACAGTTTTGTGATTCGGCGACTCCAACACCAACGGCTACATCACAGGCTCCCCGTGAGAACACTAAGACTCCAAAATCCGCTGACCTAGGAGGCTGGACGAGGGTATGAGGTAGAGGAGGGCAACTGCCTTTGACGATAACATTGAGTCCTACTGCTGTGGACTGGATCATATCCTGCCCTGTTTACTGAGCCATACCCCCCGTGGATTTTGATGTGGGTGGGATGATCTATGAGCTGGGCTGCAACAATGTTCACTTTCCCCCGAAGGGCCACTGGCTACTGCTCCAGGCGCTGGAGCTGCGGTCAAAGAGCTGGTAAGCTTACTAGGAGGAACCGTAAAGCGTGGGGCGGGGACAGCGTCTCCGTCCCGCATTATTTTGAAAAGGGGCTACATTTATGGAAAAAACAGTGGCGGCTGTGGGTTTTTGCTGTGCCGACGTGTATCAGGAGTTGGACAAGTTTTATCCCACCGGAAACGGTGTGGACTGGGGCATCCACCTGGCCCGGATGGGGGTGCCCGTCAGCGTGGTCAGCGTAGTGGGGACGGACGACTACGGTGAAAAAATGAAACAGGCGCTGTCCGGAGAGAGAATTGACATCACCCATCTGCGCACCGAGCAGGGTGACACCTGCCAAATGATGATGGCCCTGAAAAACGGTGTGGACCGGGTCCACCTGGAGGAGATTGAGGGCGTAATGGCCAATTACGCCCTGACCCAGGAGGAGTTTGACTTTGTGGCCGGGCATGATATGCTCCATACCGACCTGTTCGGCAAGGTGCTGGACCGTCTGCCCGCCTGGAAGGCGGCGGGGGTACAAGTTGTAATGGACTTCTCGGTGTTCAGCGAGGACCCAGAGTACAAGTGCGAGAAACTGTTTCCCTACGTGGATTACGTATTTTTGTCCTATGACGGGAAGAAGGACGAGCACATCAAGGAGTGGATCAAAAAAATTCACACCTATGGGCCTAAGCTGGTCACGGCCACAATGGGGGAGCTGGGCAGCATCTGCTGGGATGGAACCACCCTCTATGAGTACGGCATCGTGCCGGTGCAGGTGATCAATACGGTGGGGGCAGGAGACAGCTACATCGCCGGCTTCACCTATGGTATCCTGAACGGCTGGAACGTGCCCGCCTGCATGGAAAACGGCGCAAAGGTCTCCGGCGCGGTGGTGTCGAAGTTCGAGCCCTACTGAGGCCGGGAGGGAAATACTATGCTGATTGATATGCATATTCACCCCATCTTTTACGGGCCCATCTGCGAAGACGAGGAGGAGCTCCGTTTCCGGGGGGACACTTTTGGGGTTTGGAAGCAGGGTCCGATGGGCTTTGACGAGCTGTTCGTCGAGTGGGACATCTGCGGATTGACCAAAGCGGCACTGTTGCCCCTGGACCGGACCACCACGGCAGGCGGCCATGTCGTCACCAACGAACAGGTGGAGCAGTTGTGCCGTCTGTATCCGGACAAGTTTATCGGCTTTGCCAGCGTGGACCCCCACCGCCCCGATGCAGCCCAGGTGCTGGAGCGGGCCTTTCGGGAGCAGGGGCTACGGGGGCTGAAGCTCAACCCGTCGTCCCAGCGGTTTTGGCCCACTGAGGAGTGCATGAAACCGCTGTACGCCATATGCGAGCGGCATAACAGACCGATTCTGTTCCACGCCGGGTTGAGCTGGGAGCCGGGGGCGCTGTCAAAGTACGGCCACCCTCTGGCCTTTGAGGAGGTGCTGGCGGAGCATCCGAATCTGCGGATCTGCCTGGCCCACTTCGCCTGGCCCTGGGTGCGGGAGATGGTGATGCTCCTCATCAAATACCCCAATTCGTATACCGATACCTCTCTGCTCTATGTAGACTCGCCCGAGGAGCAGATGATGGAGCTGTTTACCAGGGACATGGGGCCCATGTGGTTTGAACGCTGCTTCCCCAAGCAGGTGATGTTTGGCTCCAACGGCCCACGGTTCCGGGCTTTTAAGCTGAAGCGGGCTCTGGATAAGGTCCCTATGCGGGACTACGCCCGGGAGAGACTGTACTGGAAAAACGCTCTGCAGTTTTTAAGCGGAGAGGAGGGATGAGAGATGGTTGTGGTTGAGACGATTCAGCATCTGAGCAAGTATGTAGAGGAATATTTTAACATCACCCGGCAGGTCCACCGGATTGTAGAGGAGAGCGGGATACAGAACGGATTTGTGGCCGTCATCACGGCCCACACCACCACAGGTATCCTGGTAAATGAGGCGCTGTCCTGTGTGGAGACCGATATTTCCGATATGCTGGAGCGGGCGGTCCCGCTGGAGGCACCCTATGCCCACGCCCACTTCCTGCCTACCTACGGAGCTACCAGCAACAACTCCCAAGGTCACCTGAAAAGTGTGTTGACGGGCAACCACTGCCTGTTTCCGGTACTGGAGGGCAAGATTGTGTGCGGCGAGGCCCAGGATATCTACCTGGCGGAGTTTGACGGCCCCCAGCTGCGTAAAGTCTATGTGGAGGTCATGGGGGAGTAAATGAGCGGCAAGAGACTGTTTTTCTTTGACATTGACGGCACCTTGATTCCCGCAGATACCTATGAGCTGCCCAGTCTGGCGACACGTGGAGCACTGGCCGCCCTGCGGGCCAAGGGACACAAGACCTTTTTATGCACCGGCCGCACTCTGTGCGACATCACGTCTGAGCTGATGGAGACGGGCTTTGACGGCGTGGTGGCCGGAGCAGGGGCGTATATCCAGCTGGATGGTGCCTGCATCCTCCATCGAACGATTCCTCTGCCCTTGCTTCGGGAGACGGTGGAGCAGATTTTTCGATGCAGGGTTTCCTGCCTGCTGGAGGGAACCTACACCATGTACTACGCAGGCCAGGGCAGCCGGGTGCTGCCCTGGGACCTGCCCCGATTAACCGGGGCAGAGGAACTGACTGGAGAGGAGAGTATCGAGAAATTCACAGCCCGGGTAAGCATTTCAGAGGAATTTGCGCCCTTAAGGGAATTTTTAGAACGACATTATGAAATTTATGCCTCAGATGACGGACTGTTTTATGAGATGGTTCCCAAAGGTTGGAATAAGGCGTCGGCAGTGCAGTGGCTGTGCAGCTGCTGCGACGCCCGGCTGGAGGATACAGTTGCCTTTGGGGACAGCCGGAATGATTTGCTAATGCTGCGGACGGCAGGAACGGGAGTCGCAATGGCTCACGCGCCCGAGGATGTACGCAGAATTGCAAAATTTGTGACCGGCTCGGTGGAAGAAGATGGAATATTTTCCGCGCTACGTTGTCTGGGTTTTGTTCCATAATGCAATACCCGCCTTATCAACAATCAGCGGTCAGGTGTTCGAGTCACCCCACTAGCTCCAAAACCCGCAGAAATTTTAAGATTTCTGCGGGTTTTTGTAGCTTTTGCTATTCTGCGATGTGGATTGGCTTTCCGAACGGGGCAGCGCAGGCCATATTTACGCATGAAGCTTTGAATGTTCTTAACGCTCATCAAAACAATGAAAATAATTTTGAGTGGCTCCCGATATCTGTTTTTCGTCGAAAATTAAACATTTGGATGTTATACTTATAAAAAAGTATTTTAAGTATATGCTCCACCTGAGACAAAGCAGGTTCTGATTTGCGATATCTGAATTGACATGCACAATTCCGCTATGATAGCATTACAAACAGAGAGGATTGATGGTTATAGCAATTTCTGCCGTCATTGCCGCAGCCGGTCTATCGTCCCGAATGAAAAATTTCAAGCCCCTGTTATGCTTAGGAAGCTCCACCATAATCAGCAGCACCATTAACACACTTCGGGGCGCCGGGGCGGAACATATCTTAGTGGTAACCGGATATCAAAGTGCCGTTTTGGAGCGGCACTTATCTTCCTGTGGCGTTATGTTTTTAAAAAATGAACGGTTTGCTCAGACCGATATGCTGTTTTCCGTTCAAATGGGACTTCGCGCACTCCCGCAGGACTCAGAGCGCATATTTATCACGCCTGCGGACATTCCACTGGTATCGCCAGACACCCTGAAACAAATGCTGCTTTTGCAAAATCAAGTGATTTGTCCTCTTTACCAGGGGCGGCAGGGGCATCCTCTCCTGCTGAAAAAAGAAGCCGCTGCACATCTCATAAGCTGGAAGGGAACAGATGGGATTCGCGGCTGGTTGCGCCAGGAAACTCTGGATGCGGCACGGCTGGAAACCAATGATCCAGGGATTCGGATGGATGCAGATACACCCCAGGACTATAAACGTCTGCTGCAATATCAGGCCAGGCTCCAGGGACATGGGAACCTGCGGATGGATTTACAGCTGAATATCGGGATGGATGAGCTGTTCCTCACGGTTGAAAGCGTTCAGCTTTTGGACATGATCGGCCAAACCGGCTCCATACAAAATGCCTGTGCCTGTATGCACATCTCCTATTCCAAAGGCTGGAAAATTATTAATATGATGGAACGGCAGCTGGGCTTTGCCGTTGTCCGGCGGGTGGTTGGGGGGTCCGATGGCGGCGGTTCTTTTCTGACGGAAAAGGGGGAGCAGCTTCTGAACTGCTATCAGGCATTTCACCAAAAGCTTTTGGAGGATGCGCAAAGACAATTCAGCTTGTACTTCCCGGACTATTTGCGCAGTCCGCAGGGAAGCCCGGCAGAATAACTGCAATATAATGACGGATAAGAGGTAATTATGGAAGTATTTCATCTGCTTGAGCGGATATTATCCGCCGGAGAAAGTGCGGTTCTCGTGACTATTGAGGCCAGCAGCGGTTCCGTCCCACGCAGCGCAGGGGCCATGATGCTGGTAACGGCCCAGGGCAGGGCGGCGGGCACCATTGGCGGCGGTGCGGTGGAGTACCGCAGCGAACAGATTGCCCGGGAAGCTCTGCAAACAGGCCAGTCCAGGGTGGAGCGCTTCCTGCTCCGGCCCAACGAGGTGCAGGATCTGGGCATGGTCTGCGGCGGCGAGGTACAGGTCAGCTTTCGACATCTCTCGGGCGGCGACGAATCGTCCATCGCCTGGGCCAGGCAGGAGGCGGAACGGCTTCTGCCGCCGGGAAGGGTGTACATCTTTGGGGGCGGTCATGTCTCACAGGCCCTTGTCCCCGTTCTGAAGGCGGTGGATTTCCGGTGTGTGGTGCGGGAGGACCGGGAGGACTTCTGCCGGCCTGAGCTTTTTCCCGGCGCAGAGGAGACCCGGCTGATCCAGAACGATGACCCCACTGCCTACAGGGAGATTACCGCCGAGGACTATGTGGTGGTCATGACCCGGGGGCACAAGGATGACCTGACTGTCCAGGCCCAGGCGCTGAAAACCCCGGCCAGATATATCGGCGTCATCGGCAGTCGAAGAAAAACAGCGGCGGTGTTCGCCAAGCTGCGGGAGATGGGCTATACCGACAATGACTTGGCCCGGATCACCACCCCCATCGGCCTGGATATCAAGGCCGAGACCCCGGCGGAAATCGCGGTGAGCGTTGCCGCTCAGCTCATTTTGATACGGGCAGAGAATGGGAGGGGTCGAACATGATCGACGCATACGGCCGTACAGTGGACTATCTGCGTCTATCGGTAACCGACCTGTGCAGCTACCGATGTCAGTACTGTATGCCTGCGGAAGGGGTGCGCAAGCTTCGCCACGAGGATATCCTCTCCGTGGAGGAGTGTGTAGAGATCGCCCATGCTGCTTCCCGCTGCGGTGTGACCAAGGTGCGCATCACTGGCGGGGAACCCCTGGTGCGCCGGGGGATTCTGGACATCTGCCGGGGCATCGCCGCCATCCCGGAGGTCCGGGAGTTGTGTCTGACCACCAACGGCGCCCTGCTGCCAGAGCTGGCCGCCTCCCTCCGGGAGGCTGGAGTCCAGCGGCTGAACATCAGCCTGGATACCCTGCGCCCCGAGCGGTTTCGTGCCATGACCCGGGGTGGGGAGCTGAACCAGGCGCTGGACGGCATCGCAGCCGCGGAACGCGCTGGATTTTCCGATTTAAAGCTGAATACTGTTCTGATCGGCGGCTTCAACGACGATGAGTTGGAGGACTTTCTGGCTTTGACGATGGAGCACCCCTGGGAGCTGAGATTCATTGAGCTGATGCCAATGGGCCCCTGCGCCCATTGGGACAGGGGATGCTTCCTCCCCTGCCGCACGGTTCTGGAGCGTTTTCCGGCCCTGGAGCCCATAGAGGCCCGGGGCGTGGCCCTGCGGTACCGCCTGCCGGCGGCCAAGGGAACAGTGGGCCTTATCTCCCCCCTCAGCCACACCTTCTGTTCTCAGTGCCGCCGCATTCGGGTGACCTCAGACGGCAAATTGAAGGGCTGTCTCCACAGCCAGGAGGAGATTCCCCTGCGGGGTCTCCACGGACAGGCGATGGAGGAGACCATCCGCCGGGGTATCCTGAGCAAGCCCCAGGAGCACCACCTGACAGAGCGGTCCAGCGACACCCCCCGGAGCATGAATCAGATCGGAGGTTAGCATATGGAAGAACTGACCCACTTTAACGAACAGGGCCGGGCCAAAATGGTGGACGTAACCGGTAAAACTGTCACCTGCCGCACCGCCGTGGCCAAGGGCGAAATACATATGTCCCGGGAGACCCTTGGGCGAATCAGGTCCGGGACCGTCAAAAAGGGGGAAGTACTGGCCGTGGCCCAGGTGGCGGGCATCCAGGCGGCCAAGCACACCTGGGAGCTCATCCCCATGTGCCACCCCCTGCCCCTCACGGGGATTGACATTTCCTTTGCCCTGCTGGAGGAGCCCTTCCGGGTGGAGATCACCGCTGCCGTCACCTGCACCGGGGTCACCGGGGTGGAGATGGAGGCCCTTACCGCTGTCTCCTCCGCCGCCCTGACCATATACGACATGTGCAAGGCAATTCAGAAGGATATGCGGATTGAACACATCCGCCTGCTGTCCAAGTCCGGCGGCAAGAGCGGAGACTACAAAATTGAGGAGTGAGCGCCGTGGCAGAGGTCATTTCTGTCAACATCAGCGAGAAAAAGGGGGAGCAGAAGCACCCTGTGCGGGAAATTCAGCTCAAGCTCCGCCATGGTATTGTGGGGGACGCCCACGCCGGGGACTGGCACCGGCAGATCAGCCTGCTGGCCGAGGAGAGCATCGACTCTATGCGCGCCGCCTGCCCCGTCCCGCTGGGCAGCGGAATGTTTGCCGAGAACATCAACACCCGGGGCATCGACCTGAAGAACCTCCCGGTGGGAACCCGCCTGCGGATGGGAGAGACAGAGCTGGAGGGCACCCAGATCGGCAAGGAGTGTCACAGCGACTGCGCCATCAAACGGGCAGCGGGGAAATGTGTCATGCCCACCGAGGGCATCTTTGCCGTGGTGGTCAAAGAGGGCATTGTCCGGGCCGGAGATGAAATCGAGGTGCTGACATGAAGCTCATCAAAACCGAGGACGCTGTGGGCCACGTCCTGTGCCACGACATGACCCAGATTATCAAGGACCAGTACAAGGACGCCCGGTTCCGCAAGGGCCATGTGGTCACCCAGGCAGACATCCCTGTGCTGCTGTCCATGGGCAAGGAGCACCTGTATGTCTGGGAGATGGTTCCCGGAATGCTCCACGAGGACGAGGGGGCTGCACGGCTGGCGGCGCTGTGCCGCAACACAAACATGTCCCTCTCCGCTCCCCAGGAGGGGAAAATTGAGGTTTTCGCAGACTGTGACGGCCTGTTTCAGGTAGACAGCCGGCGGCTTACCGCCGTCAATTCGGTGGGGGACGTGATGATCGCCACCCGCCACGGGAACACGGCGGTCCACAAAGGGGACAAGCTGGCGGGTACCCGGGTGATTCCCCTGACGGTCCCGGAGGAAGTTCTGCAAAAAGCGGAGGAGGCCGCCGGAGCAAGGCCCTTGCTCTCCCTCCGGCCCTGGAAGCTGAAAACTGCTGCCGTCGTCGTCACCGGGAACGAGGTGAAGGCGGGGCGCATTCAAGACACCTTCTCCCCCGTGGTGGTGGAAAAACTGGCCGGCTATGGAGTGGAGACCCGCTCCATAGTGCAGTCAGGAGACGAGGTGGAGACGGTAGCCGGCGCTGTCAACGCGGCCCGAGCCAGCGGAGTGGACATGATCCTCTGCACCGGGGGTATGAGCGTGGACCCGGACGACAGCACCCCCGGCGGCATCCGGGCAACAGGAGCTAATATTGTCTCCTACGGCGCGCCCGTCCTGCCCGGGGCCATGTTCCTGCTGGGCTATTATGAGGACGGCACTCCCGTCATGGGGCTGCCCGGCTGTGTCATGTACGCTGGGGCCACCGTTTTTGACCTGGTACTGCCCCGAATCGTGGCGGGTGTCCCCGTCACCCGGGACGATGTGGCCGGAATGGGTGAGGGCGGTCTGTGCCTGGGCTGCAAGCCCTGCCGGTATCCCCTCTGCCCCTTTGGAAAGTGAGGGCCCTGTGAAAAAAATATGGCCCGTCATCCTGCTTTTGCTCCTGACTGCCTGTGCCTCGAAGCCCGAGGAGACGGAGCTCCACATATTTGCCGCCTCCTCCATGACGGAGACCCTGGACGAATTCATTGAGGCCTACAACGCGGTGGACCCCAACGTGACTATCATTCCCACCTACGACTCCTCAGGCACTCTGCTCACCCAGATTCAGGAGGGGGCGGACTGCGACCTGTTCATCTCCGCCTCCCCCAAACAGATGGATGCCCTGGACGAGACCGGCTCCCTGCTGGAGGGGACCCGGGTGGACCTGCTGGAGAACAAGGTGACCTTGGCCGTCCCCCAGGGCAACCCCAAGGGGGTCGAGGGCTTTGACCAGCTGGCCCAGCTGCTGGAGTCCGGGGATGTACTGCTGGCTGTGGGCAACAGCGACGTGCCGGTGGGCCAGTACACCCAAAAAATCTTCGATTACTACAGCCTGGACGAGACGTCTTTAGCCGGAGCGCTCACCTACGGTTCCAACGTGAAGGAGGTCACCACCCAGGTGTCCGAAGGGACGGTGGACTGCGGCATCATCTACGCCACCGACGCCGTCTCCGCCGGGCTGACGGCTGTGGACACCGCCACCGTTGAAATGTGCGGTCAGGTCATCTACCCCGCCGCTGTGCTGGCGGACAGCAGGCACCCCGATGAAGCCAGGGCATTTTTGGCCTATCTCCAGACGAATCATTCCGCCAAGGTTTTTGAAGGCGTGGGTTTCACCGCTCTGAATTGAGGAGGATTTCTATGGACTGGTATCCGCTGTTCAACTCTCTGCGCATCGCGGCCATCTCCACGGTGATCGTGTTCTTTCTGGGAATTGCCTGCGCCCACTGGCTGTCCCGCCTGCCTGGACTGGTCAAGGCGGCGCTGGACGTAATCCTTACGCTTCCCCTGGTGCTGCCCCCCACGGTGGTGGGCTGGCTGCTGCTTCTGCTGCTGAGCCCCAAGCGTCCCTTGGGAGGCTGGGCCCAGGGGGCCTTTGGCGTCCGTCTGGTGATGACCTGGCAGTCCGCCATCTTCGCCACGGTGGTGGTGGCCTTTCCCCTGATGTACCGCACCGCCCGGGGAGCCTTTGAGAGCTTTGACCAGGATTTGGCCAGCGCGGGCCGCACCCTGGGCCGGTCTGACACCTGGGTGTTCTGGCGGGTACAAATGCCCTGCTGCAAACGGGGGATTATCGCCGGGGCGGTGCTGGCCTTTGCCCGGGCGCTGGGGGAGTACGGCGCCACCTCTATGGTGGCCGGCTATACGCCGGGGCGCACCGCCACCATCTCCACCACCGTCTACCAGCTGTGGCGCACCGGGGATGACGCAGGGGCTCTCCGGTGGGTACTGGTCAACATGGCTATTTCCGCCGTATTTCTGTTTGCCATCGGACTGTTGGAGAGGAGACAAGAGCCGTGCCGCTGTCGGTAGACATCAAAAAAAAGCTGGGGAACTTTCAGCTTCAGGTTCAATTTGAGACGGAAATGGAACGGCTTGCCCTGCTGGGGGTCTCCGGGTGCGGCAAGTCAGTGACCCTGCGGTGTATCGCCGGAATCATCAAACCGGATGAGGGGAAAATAGTTCTTGACGGTACAATTCTTTTTGACAGCGCGGCGAAGGTCAATCTGCCGCCCCAGCGCCGCCGGGTGGGCTACCTGTTCCAGCAGTACGCCCTCTTTCCCCACATGACGGCGGCGCAAAATATTGCCGCCGCCGTCCGGGAGCGCACCAAGCGGGAGGAAATAGTAAACCGTCTGCTCCACCGCTTCCAATTGGAACGGGCAGCCGGGCTGCGACCGGGCCAGCTCTCCGGGGGCCAGCAGCAGCGGACTGCTCTGGCCCGCATCCTGGCCTCGGAGCCCAAGGCTCTGCTGCTGGACGAGCCCTTTTCCGCCCTGGACAGCTTTCTCAAATACCAGTTGGAGACAGAGCTGCTGGACACGCTGGACAGCTTTTCGGGGACGGTTCTGTGGGTCTCTCACGACCAAGGCGAGGTGTTCCGAAATTGCCGCCGGGTCTGCGTCATAGAGGGCGGACGCTCCGGCCCGGTACAGAGCCTGAGAGAGCTGTTCCACGCACCGGATACCGAGACAGCCGCCCGGCTATCCGGGTGCAAAAACTATGCTGACGCTGTGCCCAAAGGGGACAAGGTCTATCTCCCGGAGTGGAATCTGACCCTGAACTGCGGCCGTCCGGTGCCCAACGGGGTGCGGCGTATGGGGGTGCGGGCCCACTTTGTCACCCCGGCGGAGGGGCAGGAGGAAAACACCTTCTCCTGCTCAGTTCTCAGAGCGGTGGAGGATGTATTCAATACCATTGTCCTGCTCCGCCCCGAAGGAGCGGAACCGGACGCCCCCTTGCTGAGGATGGAGCTGGAGAAAATGGCCTGGCGGGCCATCCAGCCCAAGGAGCGGCTCCTCGTCTCCATTTGCCCCTGGGACATCTTGCTTTTTGAGCGATAGGGAAGGAGAAATTTTTATGTTTCACGCCGCTGTTTTAACAGTCAGCGACCGCAGCTTCCGGGGAGAACGCCCCGACGAAGGAGGGCCGCTGGTAGCGGGGCTGCTGAAAGAGGCGGGCTATGCCGTGGTCAAGACCGCTGTCGTCCCGGATGAGCAGTCTCTGATTGAGACCGCCCTGCGGGAGATTGCCGACACAGGGGAAGTTCAGCTACTGGTCACCACCGGCGGAACCGGCTTTGCCCCCAGGGACGTCACCCCGGAGGCCACCCTGGCCGTCTGCCAGCGCATGGTTCCCGGCATTCCTGAGGCCATGCGGTACGCTTCTTTGCGCCTCACACCCCGGGCCATGCTCTCCCGAGCCCAGGCGGGCATCCGGGGTGGTACTCTCATTATCAACCTTCCCGGTTCCCCCAGGGCCGCAAAGGAGAACCTCGAGGCTGTCCTCCCTGTCCTGGAGCACGGACTGGAACTGCTGACCGGCATCCGCGGAAACTGCGATAAGGTGGAGTAAATTCAAGAAATGGCAAAAAACTGCCCAACTGTGACCAGTTGGGCAGCTTTTTTACGCGCGTTTTTGGAGCAGTGCAAACAGGTCTGCCACAAGTCCCTGCGCGGCCTCTGTTTTGTACAGGCGGTTGGCCGGACGGCAATTGTTGTGGATCGTCGTGGCCGTGATGGCAGTGATTTCCTTTATCAAATGCTCGTCCAATACCCTGCCGACCATCAGCGTCTCCGCTTCTGGAATGCGGATCGGCGCTGTAGCCACAGCCCCCAAAGTCAGCCGGGCATCTTCAATCACTCCGTCAGGCGAACATTTTACCAACGCTCCCATCCCCTCACGGGCGATGGAGACATGTTCCCGAAATCCGATTTTCCGAAATCCGCTGATATAGCCCGCCCAGCGTCTCCGGTCGATGACCATTCCCACCACCGCCTGCCCGGTTTGAAGGATGTTTTTCCTTGGACCCAGGATAAACTGTTCCATGGGGAACAGGCTCACGGCTCCGTCTTTTGAAAAAACTTCCAGCTCCAAATCATACAGCCTGCCAACCGGAAGCATATCGCCGGCGGGAGAAGCGTTGCACAGATTACCGGCCATTGTGGCCTTGCTTCTGATCTGTGGTGTTCCTACCTTTGAAGCCGCGTCTGAGATCGCGCAAAATTCCGGGATGGACTGCAAAGCGGCGGTCAGCTCCTGCATCGTGACCATAGCGCCGATGTGAAGCCGGTCTTCCTCAAGGGAGATGGTTCGCAGCTCCGGAATCTGACCAGGGTAAATAAGCAGATCGGGCTCAGTCTGGCCCTGGTGAATCTGAATGACCAGGTCGGTTCCCCCGGCTATCACACGGCTTTGGGCGGTTGCCTGAGTCAAGGCGTCTGCCAACCCGTCCAGTGTTTGCGGCATCAGGCTTTTCATACGCTCACCTCCCGCAACTCACGAGCCGCCCTGTCAACCGCACGCACAATCTGCACATAGCCGGAGCAGCGGCAGATATTGCCCGACAGGGCAACGCGGATTTCTTCCTCTGTGGGAGTTGGATTTTTCAGCAGCAGGGCCTTGGCGGACATAATCATGCCGGTGGTGCAGAAGCCGCATTGTATCGCGATTTCCTCCACAAAGGCTTTTTGCAGAATGTCCAGCTCACCGGTTTCAGATAACCCCTCAATGGTCACCACGTGCCGGCCCTCCAGCTGGATGGCCAGGGTCAGGCAGGAGTGAACCGCCTCCCCGTCCAGCAGAACTGTGCAGGCGCCGCACTCGCCCTCCGCACAGCCCTCCTTGGTGCCTGTGAGACTCAAGTCCTCCCGCAGGATATCCAGCAAACGGCGATCCGGGTCGGTTTCCAGCTGAACCAGCTGGTTGTTTACATAAAAGGACAGCTTCATACCTCTCGCTCCTTTGCCAAATATTTCAGGATACAATCCGGTGTAAAGGGAAGGGTGCCCAGCTGGCTGTCCAAAGCGTCATTTACCGCGCCGCAGACGGCGGGCGCAGCGGGGACATAACACACCTCGCCGATGGATTTGGCGCCGAAAGGCCCTTCGGTGGAGCGGCCGTCCATAATCAGCTCCACCCGGATGTCAGGCAGATCAGGGGCCAGGAACAGATGATATTTGGACAGGCTGGACGTACATTGACCGTTTTTCTGAACTACCATCTCTTCCCGCAGCGCGGCCCCGCAGCCCATCTGGGCGGCGCCCTGGATCTGCGCCTCACACATAGCCGGATTGATGGCCTGTCCGATGTCCTGAACAGCCAGATAATCCAGAATCTTGGTGTAGCCTGTCCAGGTATCCACTTCGACGTGGGCGAAATGGGCTCCTGTAACGCCGGGGTTTGTCACATTGTTAAATTGGGCCTGGGCCGACACATTGCGCTTGAGCTGGAGCATACTCTGCCGGGCCACCTCGGCATAGGGCCAGGCCAGATTGGGATTCTCCCTGTTTCGCACAGCTCCGCTCTCCACATAAAGCTGCTCCAGGGGCTGATGAAACATTGCTGCGGCCCGCTCCAGCAAAACCGTCTTCAAGGCTTTGGCGGTCTCCACCGCGGTGCGCCCCAGGACAAATGTGGTCCGGCTGGCAAAGCAGCCAAAGTCGATGGGGGTGTTGGCGGTGTCGCCCTCCGCAAGGTAAATATCACTGTCAGGAATATCCAGCACCTCGGCCACCACCATCTTCAGCATGGTTACCGTTCCGCAGCCGTGGTCGTGAGTGGTAATCTTCAGCTGAATGGTTCCGTCCTCGTTCATGGCGATCCAGCCCTCACCGAAGTCGTCATGACGCGGGAAATAAGTACTTCCGTGGCCGCCGCAGCCCACGCCCACGCCCCGGCGGTACCGCGCATTGGAGGTGTTAAACTCGGCATCCTCCTGCTTCAGCTGATCCCAGCGGAACAGCTCCCTGCCCCGGTCCAGTGCCTCTCGGATGCGGATTTCCTCCAGCGGCACCCCGGTCTTTAAATCAACCCCTCCCGGGAGCAGCACATTGCGCCGGCGCAGCTCCACACGATCCAGCCCCAGCCTGTGAGCGGCGGCATCCAAATGGCGTTCCAGAATCAAGGCCTCCTCCGGTGCGGACCACCCTCTATACGCACCGGCCACAGGGGTATTGGAGGAGATGACCCGGGCGTGGTACCGGGCGTGAGGTAAATAGTAACAGCGGAACAGCTTGCCATACAGTGTGCGGATGTAGTCGCTGGAATTGCCCACATAGGCCCCGGCATCCAGAATCAGCTCCATATCCAGGGACTTGATTTTGCCCTCCGGGGTGAACAGTCCCCGCACCCGGGCCCGCACCGGGCCCCGGACGATGGCCCCGGTCATAGACTCCGCCCGGCTGTATACCAGCTTGACAGGGCGGCCCAGCATTTTAGCTGCCAGCGCCGCCACCGGCTCTACAAACCACTCCTGCTTGGCCCCGAAGGAGCCACCCATAGTGGCCTTGACCACCCGTACCTTGTGAAACGGCATCTCCAAATAATTGGCTACCACAACACGAATCCCATGGATCGCCTGGTTGGGGCTGTACAGGGTCAGCTGCCCCTGATAAGGGTCGTAGCTGGCCACGCAGGCGTGGGGCTCCATGGCGGCGTGGTGGAGACGGGGCAGCTCAGTGAAGCTCTCCACCTCAATCAGACCGTCGTCCTGGGGGGATGCGCCATTTTCCAGCGTGACCTCATCCCGGATGGGATTCTCCCCCGGCAGACAGTTCTGCCCGCTCAGGGTGTCGTCAAAGCCGATGGAATAGGGCAGTTCCTCATACTCCACCTCCACCAGCCGGGCGGCCTTCTCGGCCAGGGCCTGGCTCTCGGCGGCCACGACGGCCACCCGGTCGCCTACAAAGTGCACATAGTCGGTGAAAGCCCGCTCCTCGCAGGGGAGCTCCTGGGAAAACCGGGAACGATAACGGTTGAAGGCTCTCTGGGTGGTGTTAAAGCAGTGAAGCACCCCATAGACTCCCGGCAGGGCCAGCGCCCGCTCCGGATGAATCGCCTTGACCCGTCCGTGGGGGATCGTACTGCGAACCAGGCACAAATAGGCCATGCCGGGCAGCATGATGTCTCCGGTATACTTTGTGTAGCCAGCCGCTTTTCCCCGGGCGTCGTGGATTGGGCGGCTGGAGCCGACAGTTTTCACGAAAACCCCTCCCAATTTATTGTAACGCAATTATATCACTCCCGCGTTGAATAAACGACTGTAACTTTTTCTTTTGAGCTGTTTATGATCTGATGCTTAAAAAAAGAAGGCAAAACCCGTTTTTGACTTTAATTCAACTTTTGCGTACTATAATGACCTTACTCGTACAGGGCTTGTTTGAAAGATGTCAAAGCACCAGGCGGAGGGGCTCCTGCTGCTGTGTGCGTCTCCAGGTTTCAAACAGCACCTAAGCAGAAAAATTTAAGGAAGGTGCAAGCATGAACGCTCTCGTTTTAAATGGATCGTCGCTGACTTTGGAGGAACTGCGTCAGGTTGCCTATAACCGCCGCCCCGTAGAAATCGACCCCCAAGCGGCAGAGCGGGCGGCCAAGGCCCGCCAGGTTCTTTTCGACATGGCGGCGGAGGGCAAGCCGGTCTATGGTCTCAACCGGGGCGTGGGCTGGAACAAGGACAAGGAGTTTGACCAAGACTTCTTCGAGACTTACAACCGCAACCTGATTAACAGCCATTCCCTGGGCATCCGCCCCTACTGCTCGGTGGAGGAGGTGCGGGCCATGATGTGCATCCGGCTGAACACCGCCCTGTGCGGCTGCACCGGCGTTTCCACCGAGATTTTGACCATGTATAAGGAGTTTCTTAACCGGGGCATCCACCCCCGGGTGCTCCAGCGGGGTTCCATCGGCGAGGGGGACATCAGCACGCTCTCCCTCATCGGCCAGACCATGATCGGCTCGGGCGAAGTGGAGTATAAAGGGGAGATCGTCTCCTCCACTCAGGCCATGTCGGCGGAGGGCATCCCGCCCGCCTGCCTGGGGCCAAAGGATGGACTGTCCATCGTCTCCTCCAACGCCCAGGGGGAGGCCTTGGCGGCGGTGCTGGTCTATGAGACGGAGCAGCTGCTGGAGGAAGCGGACGCGGTGTTCTGTCTCAGCCTGGAGGGTCTGAACGGCGGACTCCAGCCCCTGGGTGAGAAGGTCAACGCCTTGAGACAGCTGAGCGGTCAGCAGCGCAGAGCGGCCCGGTGCCGGGACTTTTTGGCGGGCAGCTACCTGGAGCAGCCCGACCCCCAGCGTGCCCTTCAGGACCCGCTCAGCTTCCGGTGTGCCAGCGCCGTCCACGGCTCGGTGTGGGACGCCCTGGACTTTGTCAAGCAGCACCTGGAGCTCCAGCTCAATGCCACTGACGACAACCCCTGCATTTTTGTGGACGAGGGAACCACCAGCGTCAGCCAGAACTTCGAGACCACTACCCTGGCCCTGGGAGTGGAGATGCTGGCCGCCGCTCTGAACCATATGTCCAAGTGCATCTGCTACCGGCTGATCCACCTGGCCGACCCCGCTTTCACCGGGCTGAGCCGGTTCCTCACCCCGGCGGAGGTAAAGACCATTGCCTATGGCACCATCCAAAAGGTCTATACCGTGCTGGACGCCGAAAACCGGATGCTGGCCAACCCCAGTTCCATGGACTTTATCGCCGTGGCCGGCTCCATTGAGGATCACGCCAGCAATCTCCCCCTCGCGGCAGCCAAGGCCCGGAAAATCGTGGACAATCTGCGCTATATGATGGGCATCGAGGCCATGCACGCCGCCCAGGCGGTAGACCTGCGTGGCAAGCCCGCCCTTGGCCGGGTGACCGGACCGGTGCACGATGCCCTGCGCCGGGAGGTTCCCTACCTCAGCGCAGACCGTAATCTGAGCATCGACATCGAGAAGGCCTACCGGTTTATCCTGGAGGGACGGCTGTTCCAGGCCATCCAGGGCGCGGCAGAGCAGGCGCGTTGAACCGGTTCAACGCGGATTAAACGCCAGCGTGCTAAACTGCTGAACAGCGCTTCACTGTAACAGCAGTGTGTTATGTTTGAGGAGGTACACCATGAAAAAAGGATTTCACATCAGAAAAAGCGTCTTTATCCCCCTGTGCGCCATCTACATTCTGGTCACGCTCCTGGGCATCGTGGTTCCGGAAGCCTTCGCCGCAGTTCAGAACGCCGTAGTGGGCTTTGCCGCCGGATGGTTCGGCTGGCTGTATCAGATTGTCACCATTGTGCTGATTATCATCTGCGTGTGGGTGTTGTTCTCCAAAAAGGCGGGCTCCATCCGTATCGGCGGCCCTAACGCCAAGCCCACCATGAGCAAGTGGAACTGGTTCGCCATCTCCCTGTGCAGCGGCATCGCCACTGGCATCGTGTTCTGGGGCATCGCCGAGCCCATTACCCACTACATAGACGGCATCCCCGGCCTGGTGGAAGGGGGCGGCAGCCGGATGTCCGCGCTGTATGCCCTAAGCACCTGTTATATGCACTGGGGTCTGCCTCTCTACGCCTATTACTGCGCCATTGGCATCGTCATCGGGGTGTGCGTGTATAACCTGGGCAAGCCCTATAATGTGTCCTCCGGTCTCTACCCCCTCATCGGCGACCGGATTAACGGCAATGCCGGCAGCTTAGTGGATCTGCTGTGCGTGTTCGGCATCGCCGGCGGCGTGTCCGCCAGTCTGGGCGTGTCCTCCATGCAGCTGGGCTCCGGTCTGGGTATGCTGGCCGGCTTCACCCCCACTGCCAAGCACTGGTTTATCATCACGGTGGCCATCGTCATCACTTTCATCATCGGCAGCGTCAGCGGCATTGGCAACGGCGTGCGCTGGCTTTCGGACAAAAACGCGAAAATTTACATGCTCCTTCTGGTCTATGTATTCTTCTGTGCCCAGACCAAGGAGATTTTAGCCATGGGCACTGAATCCATGGGCTTCTTCGCCCAGAACTGGATCGTGCAGAACACCTACCTGGGCGTCATGGCCGACGGCGCGGAGACCGCCATGTGGCCCACTTGGTGGACCATCAACTACTGGTCCTTTATGATTGCCTACACCCCCCTCACCGGCATGTTCCTGGCCAAGATCGCCCAGGGCCGCACCTTGAAGGAGTTCTCCCTGTTCAACTTTGTCCTGCCCGGTCTGTTCGGTATGCTGTGGTTCGCCATCTTCGGCGGAGCCGCCATCTATATGGAGGCCGGCGGCGCCGGTATCTACGAGTCCATGGCCAGCTTGGGCACCGAAGCGGCGGTCTTCGCTTTCTTCAACAACCTGCCCCTGAGCAAGATTCTGTCCGTTGTCTTTATGATTACCGCTTTCCTGTCGGTGGTGACCCTGTGTGAGTCCATGACCACCACCGTGGCCTCCATCACCCTCACCGGCGAAGATGTGGCCTCTGAGGAGCCCCCCGCCAAAATCAAGATCTTCTGGGGCGTGGTCATGGCGGCGCTGGCCTTTGTCAACATCCTGGTGGCCGGCATCACCGGCAACACCTCCGGCATCAACGCCACCAAGCTGTTGGCCATCACCTGCGCCTTCCCCCTGCTCTTTGTGGTGGCGGCAATGGCAATCAGCTGTTTCAAGCTGTTGGGCGGCTATCACGAAAAAGACGCTTCCGCTGAAGCCAAAGAGAAATCTGTACGATAACCCCTTCTCCCCCCTGGCAGGGCCGCCCAAAGTGGCGGCCCTGTCAAAATTTTTAAAAATACCAGATAACAGTTGCGATATCCACCGTATTTGTATTAAAATGAAAGTGTAATGAAGGAAGTGGTTTTGCCGGATGGAGGTAACTATGGAGGGTATGAAAGCAAAACTTTTTGGCGCTCCCATGATTCTCGCAAACGGGCAAAAGCTGGAACTGCCCTATAAAAAGGCGGATGCCCTGCTGTACTATCTGATTTACAACGGAAAGGTATCCCGAACGCAGGCTGTGGAGCTGCTGTGGCCGGATGTTAATGCCCAGACCGCGCTGAAAAATCTGCGCCACGCCATCTACTCCATCCGGAAGGAACTGGGCTGGGACCCCTTTCTGGGCGGACAGCGCAGCATGTTGGAGCTGAATCCGGCGCTGGAATTGGACTGCGACGTGCTGGAATTTTTAAAAAGCGGGGATCCGGACAGGTATGGCGGAGAATTCCTGAAGGATTTTACCGTCCCCAAAGCACAGCCCTTCGAGGACTGGCTGACCCAGGAGCGCGTCTCGCTCATGAACCGGTATCTCAAAAGCCTGCTGGACATGGGGCGGAGCGCTTTTCAGCGGGGCGACTTGGAGCAGGCGGCCCAGCGCTGCCAGGCCTATGTGGAGCAGGATCCCCTGGAGGAGGGGGCGGTGGTCCTGCTGATGCGAATCTACTGCGCCCAGCAGCGGTTCCGCAAGGCCATCGGTCTGTACCATGAGCTGTGTAAAAACCTCTCCGCAGAGTTCGGCATTTCACCGCTGAAGGAGACAACCACCCTCTACTATCGAATTGTGGATCAATGGAATGCCTCTACCTATCGTTTGGAGGAGGATTCCGACACTTTGCTGCTTGGAAAGGGGCAGGCGCTGCGCAGGCTGCTGGCGCTGGGAACCTCCAAGGAGAGACGGCGGCCCTGTGTTTTACTCCAGGGTGAGGCGGGCGTGGGGAAGACCTACCTGCTGGACTATGCCCTGGAGCACTACGACTTTTCCGATTGGCTGATCTGCCGCAGCTTCTGTTATCAGACGGAGACCAACGGCTTCCTGTCCCCGTGGAACTCCATTATGCTGGCTTTGACTGCGGAACTGGAGCTGCGCCATATTTTGATTCCGGAAGTTTATATCAAAACTGCGGCGTCTCTCTTTCCCTGCCTGGCCCCTGACCTGGAGACGGGATTGGCCGTCTCGGATCAGGACTACCCGCTCCAAGCCGGCTATCACGTGATACAGCGCAGCCTGCTGGCAATTTTCTCCATTATCGCAAAGCAGACCCCAATTCTTCTGATTTTCGAGGATATTCATTGGATGGACAGCGCCAGCACAGAGCTGATGTCTCTCTTTCTGCGGCGTCTCCATGAACTGGATATCGGGGTCATCTGCACCAGCAGAGACATCCTTCCGCCCCACATCAAGAAGTTTGTGGAGGCGGGACAGCGGGACAACGTGCTGGAAAAGTGCACCCTTCAAAGCTTTACCCGGGAAGAAACCAGACGTTTTCTGGCCCGCTATGCTCAGCAGCAGCCTGAGGAAGCGCTGACAGAGCAAATTTTTCAAAATACCGGCGGAAATGCTCTCCTGCTGGTTCAGATCCTGGACTCCCTGCGGGACGGGCAGGCGCCGTCTGAGCTCCCCCGGACGCCGGAGGACATCATCGGCTACCGTCTCTCCGTCCTGTCCGCCGACGAACGGCAGCTCCTGGACCTGATTGCCGTCTTTGCAGGCTGTGTCTCGTTTGACGCATTGGTATCCATCCTCCGCAAGGATACCCTCTCTTTGACCTATCTCTGTCATCAGCTGACCCAGAAAAAGCTGCTGGCAGAGTCCTCCAAAAACGGGACCCTGGAATATGCCTTTGCCCATGAGCGGATCAAGGATATTGTATCTCAGCGCCAGTCTGAGTCCGGGCGGCGCATCCTCCATCTGCGGGTAGCGCAATATCTGGAGGAAGGGCTGAAAGACAGCAAGACGCCCCCCTATGACCTGCTGCGGCATCACTACGCTTTGGGAGGCGACCGGTTTAAGACCTTCCAATATCAGGTTTTGGCTTTGAACGCCTATGCCGGGCTTTGCTATGAGCTGCTCCCAACCTTGACTGCCGACCCGGACTCCGAAGCCCAGGGACACGAGGGACTGACCGCCTATTTCCAGACATTGGAGACGGAACTGAATTCTCTCCGGCATACCACTTTCGGGGAGTTCCGGCCGGAATTGAAGCGTCTGGAAATGATTCTCCTCCACACAGAGGGGCGCTATTGTATCCATGACGGGCTTTATTCCAGAGGTCTGGAGATTCTTCAACGCCTTCTGGAGCACTGCTGGGAGAGCGGAGACTGGTATCTGTCAGTTCAGGCCCATCTCCAGTTCATCTACTATGGAATACAGACCTTCTGCACTCAGGTGATGGAGGAACACCTTGATATTGTTAAGAATCTGCTGTGGGGAAAGGAGCATTCCGGAGAATACGGCATCTATCTGCGTCTGTCCGGTCTGCTGTGTGTGATGGAGGGGCGCTATGAGGAGGCCAGGGCACTTTTGCACCGCTCCATCCAGACCTTCCTGGCGCTGGACTCCAACCGGAACGGCAAATATGCCATCAATATTGCCGGAGTCTACAACTACATGGCTGAGAGCTACCGCCTGGAGGGCGACTACTGCTCCGCCTTTCACTACTACGATCAGGCCATTTCATATAACCGGAGCCGCGGCTATTACCCGGGCGCCGCGGTGATCTATACGAATTACGGAGTTGCTGCATACCAGAATGGGCAGGTCTTAGAAGCCCGTCAGCTGTTCCGCTATGCGGTGGAAATCTATACCGACTCCCATGAATACAGCGAGTATCCGATTGCGTTATCTTATCTGGCGCTCTATGATGCGCAGGAACAGAACTACTCCAAAGCGGCCGAAAAATTGACGGAGGCTTTAACGCTCTGTGAGACGATCGGTTCCCCCTGGTGGAAGGGCATTACTCTGTTTATGTCGTGGAAAATCCGTCAGCTCATGAAGGAGCGCCGGCAAAGCTGCGGCGAATTGGAGGCATTTTGGCCCGCCCCCGAGGAAGAACACTGCCGTTGGTGCCTCTCCTGTCTGCAAAAACTTCCTCCCCGTATAGAAACAACCGAAATGGAGCATGAACTTTTGCGCATATCCCAAGGCACACTGTAAATAATTTTCGTATTGCTTTGCAGATGACCAGCGGCCAGGTGTTTGAGTTACCTCTCTAGCTCCAAAGGCGCTCCGAAATTGTAGGATTTTGGAGCGTTTTTGCGTTCAGAAGTTAAAAATCATTGTGGGTCAAAACGCAGGTCAGCCGCCCGACCCACAACCTGACCCAACACGGGGAAAGGTCCGGGAATGACGCTAGAACGCCGGGTGTAAAATACGGTGCTCTTGCTGTGTATCAATTCTCTTTTTTACATCATCTGCGTCATGAAACTGCCCATGGTCCGGACGGCCTCGTCCTGCTTCTGACGGGTGGCGTGGGTAAAGCCCGTGTCGTAGTGCCCCAGCATGGTGAATATCGTTTTCACATCCACGCCGTTTTGCAGGGCCATGGTCGCAAAAGTGTGCCCTTATGGCATAATAAAGACAAATCGAAAAACCCTTACAGTCAACCAGTTGACTGGTTTGTCCTAATCCTTTTTCCTTCAATTTTCCCGCGAAAAGTAGGTATAACAAGGGTTGCCAAAAAATGAGGTGTACTATTAAGGTCAAAGAGAATGTATACTATCCGGCCGGGGCGCCAGCGCTCCGGCCAGGTGCTTTTTACCAGCAGAGAACAGGCCGGTAGTCCGTATCCTTTGGGTCTATCTTAAAACCTTCCCAGGCAGACCGGCACAGGCCCGTCTAGGTACCTTGTAGTCCAGATCAAGCTAACTCCTTTCAGAACGGCATAGAGCCACGCTGTCAGGCGTGTTCGACTGGGCTCGGAGCGGTCAGTCCAAGGCTTAGGGGAACCCCAGTCATAACCACCGGCTAAGCAGGTGGCTTGATTTGGCCCTATAAGGGCCTATTACCGGCAGGCGTCTCGAGACGCACTAAATTTGATCTCGTTTGCATTGCTTGCCCCGCAGCCCATAAACGGGCAGTTACCGCTCTAACGGCAACTTTCTGTCATCGCAAGATTGTAGTTAGCAGCTCGCTTCGCTCGTTGCTTGAAGCTACAGCTTTTTTGCGGGGCACATCCACTGGCAGAGCCGGTGGTTTCCGTAACCAATAAAACAGACCGCCTGTCGAAATAATGGGGTCCTGTAACGATGGTTTTAAAAGATTTAGTAAAGACAATCGATACGGTGTATTGCAGAAAATCTGAACAAACCGAGGAATCTGCAATGAAATCATTATTCGAGGAACTGGACGGCACATATTATCAAGAGGGCAATTATTTCCTGCCTGATCTGCTCCCGCCTGACAGTATTTCTGTTGGTGTCTGGTGCCAGCGGCGGAAACACTATTTGAAAATACAGCGGGAGCCTGTCTACGCCGCCTTGCTGCTCGGTGGCAAGCTGGACAGCCACCTATTCGAAGTAGGTGCTCAAGCAGAAGCCATGATTTCTCAGTTGGTTAAACAAATGGCAGAGCAAGAGGGCATTACGGAACAGCTCAAAGCTGACAATTAAATGGAATGTGCAGGGCAGATGAACAGCATCCGCAACCGTGCAGAGGAAATCATCCTCCGGGAGCTGATCTATGGGGAGGATGTGGTATGAAGCTTTTGGAAGAATTTTGGTGTGGCAATATTAAACCAACGGAGTATGACACATTCGCTTGTAAGGAATACAAAGAAATATTTCGCTTGATTACCAAAAACGAAGAAAAACTTCAGGCTACCATGACGGAAGAACAGAAAGAACTGTTTTCCCGATATACGGACGCTGTTCGTGAGTACCAGGCCATGTCAAAGTGTCTGTTATTCCAGAGTAGCTTTAAGCTGGGTGTTAGAATGATGGTGGATGTTATGGAAGGATAATATCACAATAGAACCTGCCGTATCAGGCAGATAACATTTGAAAAACTGCCGCACGACGGCAAAAGAAAAAAAGCCGTCGTGCAGCAGTCCATAGTTATGCCCATTTGGAGAACGGTGGCTTTTGAAATCCAAGCCGCCGTTCTTTTTCGTCCCCCAAGAGAATGATGCGGTAACGCTGATAAATACGGCGGCTAATAGGAGGCAGCCGCTATGAAGCGCATAGTCATTCGACAAAATCTGACGAGGTTTGACCCATCAAAAAAAGCCCGTCCACCGCCGATGGATATTCCGCCCATGAGTATGAACTATACACAGCTATAAAATGCAATTTTATTCTCGCTTTCCGCCTGGTAGGTCTGCGACCTGCCGGGCGTTTTTTGTCGCTTTCTGCGGTCTGCGCCGATCAGGAAAGATTATTTTCGCAAAGGGGGCTTTTAGCGGGTAGCCGACGGCCTTGCCGGTGTCATGTTAGCGGAAAGGGAGAGAACCACCACCATCCCCAACGAAAGGGGGTGAGAAGATGGAAGCTATCCCCCGCAACTATGACGAGTGCCGGTTTGACGCCTTTTGCAAGTCGGTACTGCGGAACGAGGCC
>OFGP01000559.1_pt1 | contig 36236 bp, 46 predicted proteins | sample 1521781 | NCBI WGS metagenome assembly OFGP01 (sample SAMEA3504113, study PRJEB24116) | mouse gut metagenome | biome: mouse gut; feature: mouse-associated habitat; material: faeces | place: Denmark | collected 2011
CCCCCGCCTTGCGGCGGGGGAAATGCGAGGCACCGAAAATACGGCGGGGGCGTATGTTTCTCCTTATTGCTCCATGAGGGATTCCATCTCGTCCAGAAGGGTGCCGAACAGGTCCAGCGCGTCCTGAATGGGCTGGGGGGAGGCCATGTCCACCCCGGCCCCCCGGAGCAGGTCGATGGGGTCTTTAGAGCTGCCGCCGGAGAGGAAGCCCAGCATATCCTGGACGGCGCTCTCTCCCTGCTTCAAAATGCGGCGGGACAGGGCGATGGCGGCGGAGTAGCCAGTGGCGTACTGGTACACGTAATAATTATAATAGAAGTGGGGAATCCGGGCCCATTCCAGGGCGATGCGGTCGTCCGTCACCATGTCGGGGCCGAAATACTTGGCGTTCAGCGCCTTGTATTCGGCGCACAAAAGCTCGGCGGTGAGGGGGGCGCCCTGGGCGTTGAGCTCGCCCATGCGCAGTTCAAACTCGGCGAACATGGTCTGGCGGTACAGCGAGCCTTTGAACTGCTCCAGGAAGTGGTTGAGCAGCCATGCCCGCTCCTTCTTGTCCGTGGTGTTGGCCAGCAGGTGCTCCATGAGCAGGGCCTCGTTGCAGGTGGAGGCCACCTCGGCCACAAAGATAACGTAGTCTTTATAAATGGAAGGCTGGGTTTTGGCGCTGAGGTAGGAGTGGACGGCGTGGCCCATCTCGTGGGCCAGGGTGAACATACTGTCCAGGTCGTCCTTGTGATTGAGCAGGATATAGGGGTGGACCGCCACGTCGCTCATATAGCCGCCGGAGCGCTTGCCCACGTTTTCGTACACGTCGATCCAGCGGTGGTCAAAGCCCTCTTGGATGATGGCACGGTACGCGTCGCCCATGGGAGCCAGGGCGTCGTACACGGTGGCCTTGGCCTCCTCAAAGGAGATGGTTTTGGACGCGCCGGCCACCATGGGGGCGTAGATATCGTACATATGCAGCTCGTCCAGGCCAAGCAGCTTCTTGCGCAGGCGGACGTATCGGTGCATTTTGTCCAGGTTGGCGTTCACCGTGTCCACCAGGCTGTGGTAGACCTCCGGGGGTACCCGGTTGGCGCTTACGGCGGCAATCAGGGGGGAGTCGTACTTTCGGGCGGTAGAGGCGAAGGAGCGCCCCTTGGCCTCGGCGTTCAACAGAGCGGCGGTGGTGTTTTTGAACTGCCCCAGGGTGTCGTAATAGAGCTCGTAGGCGGAGCGGCGCAGGGCCCGGTCTTCGCTCATCTCGTAGGGGACAAAGGAGGCGTTGGACAGGGGCAGGCGGTTGCCGTTCCCGTCCACCGCATCGGGAAAGGTCAGGTCGGCGGAGGTGAATTTGGAAAAAGTCTCGTAAGGAGCCTGGGCCATCTCCCCGGCGGCGGCCAGCAGCTTTTCCTCCTTGTCGGACAGGGTGTGCTCTTTTCGATCCTGGAGGACGGTGAAGTACCGGCGGTACAGCTCCAGCTCCGGCTTTTCGGCATAGAACCGCTCCAAGGTCTCCGGGGACAGCTTGAGCAGCTCCGGGGTGTCGAAGGCGGTGGAGGAGGTCAGCTCCACATAGAGGCTGATGCCCTTGCCGGCCATCGCTTGATATTGGCCTACTCGGGTGTCTTCGTCTTGGCGGAGGGAGGCGTAGCGGTGCAGGTTGGACGCCCGGTCCCCGGCCTCCACCGAGCGGGTGAGGTATTCGTACAGGGTATCGGCGCTCTCGCCCAGCCGCCCCTGATAGCTGGGGAGGGTGCGAACCAGGGCCTGGACCTGGGCGAACTCCTCCTCCCAGGCCTGGTCGGAGGGGAAGATGTCGGCGGTGTTCCAGGTGTATTCCACGGGGATTTCGCTGCGCTGGGGGATTTTTTTCGCGTCTGACATAATGAAAAAACCTCCTGTCAATATAGAAAGTGAGCTTATCATACCATGGGAAGGGGAGTTTTACAAGGATAAGGAGAAAAAACGCCAGCCCGGCCGGGGGAGGATAGGCTCCCGGTCGGGCTGGCGTTGGAGGGGGCGGGGCGGATCGGGCAATCGCGCTCCGCGCCGTCCTCCTGCCGATCTTGGTCAATACAGCGGGTTCTCCCTGGTAGTCTGTGCTTCGCCTGCTCGTGGCGCGCTTCCTCATCTATCCATGCCCTTCCGGGGCTCCCACAAAGCCGTTCTCTGGCTTTGTGGGGAGAGGAGGGGCGGCGGAAGCGAAGGATATAGAGCGCGCAACGGCGAGGCTCAGTACTCTTTGGGCATAATCAGGGCGGCGACAATATATACCCACAGGGACAGGCCCGCAAATGCCACCAGCAGAACGGTGGCCACACGCACGACTGTGGGATCGACATTGAAGTAACGGGCGATTCCCCCGCATACGCCGCACAAAATGGCGTCGGGGCCTTGGGTACGGTACAAACGCTTCATATTCAATCAAGCTCCTTTCCGGTTAACGCAGAAGAAGGTGGGCGGCGTTCAGCGTGGCGCCCGCCGAGGGCAGAATGCCGTGGTACACTCCCTGGGCGGCCAGCTCGGCGGCGAAGGGGTCCAGCTGGGGACGCTTGTTCCAGGCCGCGCCGCCGGTGCGGCGCGGGCGGATATCGAAAACAGCGAAATTCTTCATGATGGGGGCCTCCTCAATGGCGCTCCAGCGATATATCGCCGCTGATGGTGGTCATGGAATAGACGGGGCCGGAGCCGTCGCCGTAGACGAACACGCCGTTGATATAGTTCATGGGGAAGGTGCAGTCGAACTCGCCGCTGGTGGTTTTCATCCGCACCATGAAGGGCCCTGCGTCGGGCAGAAGGACCTCACAGTCGCCGGATTTGGAGGACAGCTCCAGAGTTTCCGGCAGGACGGAGGTGGTTACGGTCACATCGCCGCTGATGGAACTGGCGCGGAGTTGGCGGACAGGGCCGCTCAGCTCGATGTCGCCGCTGGCGGTGTGCAGCCGGGCGTCCTGCGTCTGGCCGCGCAGGGTGATGTCGCCGCTCATGGTCTCGGCCTGGATGCGGAGGCAGTCGCCTTGAATTTCCAAGTCGCCGCTGGAGGACTTGAAATTGAGGTGGGCGCAGGCGCGCAGACGGGCGCTCAGATTGCCGCTGGCGGTGGCGACGGTGAGCTGGTCAATGTCCAGAGCGTCCCGGTCGATTTCCACGTCGCCGCTGGCGGTGTTCACGATGATCAGGTCCCAGTGCCGGCGGGGGAGATAGAGCTCCACGTCGGCGGAGCAGAAACCCCGGCGGGAGAAGAAGGAGGAGCTGGCGGTGCGGCCCTCCCGGATGGTGAGCACTCCGTCGGCGGAGCAGGTCACGTCCAGCTCGTCCACGTCGCCGTCAATGATGACGCCGGCGTCGGGGGATTCGCTGACGTGGATGGTCACGTCTCCGGTGGTGGTGATGACTTCAATGCCCCGCAGGTCCTTCAGAGAAGTGACGGAGTAGGAGCCGTCATCGTTGGGACTCATACCTGAGTCCTGACCGCTGAAATGGGGGCCGGTGTGGTCAGCGTGGCTGTCGCCCTGATACTCGCCCCACTGGGCGAAGAAGCCGCCCTTATCCTTGTCATAGCCGAAGCCGTACACCACGTCTTTTTTCTCCTTGGGGCCGCCGCCGGCAAAGAACCGGCCCTGGTCGGTGTCCAGCTCCGCCTCAAACTCCCAGCCCCTGCTTGTGGGCGGTGTCGGCGGCGTGGGGGGAGTGGGAGGCGTCGGCGGTGTGGGAGAAGTAGGAGGCGTGGGAGGCACGGTCCCCTCTGGGTTAGTGTTGAAGTGGACCTTCATGTGGCCGTTGTCCTTCTCCACGACAGTTCGGCGCTGGATGGCGTCTTTGGCCTGCTTGGCGGCCTCCTTCACCTGGTCCATGGCCACCCGGCAGATCTCGCCCACGTTGGCCAGGATGGCGTCCAGGTCGTTCTGGCCGGTGTAGTTGTAGTGCGTGTCGCCATGCTCGTCCCGCTCGCCTTGGGGGGTGCCCGCAGCCTCTGCCTCGTCCTGTATACGCTGCGCCTCGGCGGCCAGCCGCGCGGCCTTCATCTCCTCAGGCTCGTCTGGGTTGATGGTGATGGGGTGGTTGTCCCCGCTGTTGATGGTGATGGGTTCATCGCCGCCGGGGTTGTTGGTGATGACGGTTTTGCCGCTCTTGGTGGTGATCCGGGTCTGGCTCCCCGCATGGTCGATGGTTACGCCGCCGGGCTCCACCCCCAGATAGCTGAGCAGCTCGTCCACGTCGCCCAGGTCATCCAGAGCCCGGGTGAAGGCCTCCTCATCGGGCAGGCCCGCGCCGGTCATCTCCAGAAAGCGGCGGTACAGGTTGTCGGACAGCTCCTCGATGAGCTCGTCCTTTTCCTTGGAGGCGGGGGCGGCGGACAGGCGGGTGGCCACCGACTCGCTTAATTTCAGCTTCATGTCATCCATTGTTTTGATCCTCCTCTATAGAAATCAGCGCGTCCAGAAGCGCGCGGGTGTTTTCCCACTCCTGCCGGGCCTCCGCCCAACGGGCGCGGCCGTCATCGGTGATGGCGTAGTACCGCCGCCTGGCCCCGGGACCGTCGTCTCCCCAGTAGGAGGCGATGAAGCCGGATTGCTCCAGCCGCTTAAAGGCGGTGTATAGAGTGGCCTCCTTGAGACCATACTCCCCTTGAGTCAGCTGCTGAATGTTTTTGTTGATTTCGTAACCATAGTTGTCCCCGCGCGCAAGTTGTGCTAAAATAATGGTGTCCGTGTGTCCGCGCAGGGTGTCCGCAGAAATTGACATGGCGTCCTCCCTTCTTTGATCGGTCGTTGTTTTTTGTTTTGCCGAGATACACGGCCTAACAAGATACCTCATGAGCCGAAGTAACTTTGTGAGCTTACTATAACACGAGATACCTCGCCTGTCAAGGTATTTTTGAAAAATTTTTTTGCCGGGGTATTTTATGCCCTGGCGAGGTAAGGAGATGTGTGAAAATGAGCGAGTGTACCCACAACTGCTCCTCCTGCGGCGAGAGCTGCGGGGAGCGCACCAGCCCCCAGGACCTGCGCAAGCCGGCCAACGCCCTGTCCAGCATCAAAAAGGTGATCGCCGTGGTCAGCGGCAAGGGCGGCGTGGGCAAGTCTGCCGTCACCTGCACCCTGGCCGCCGCCATGGCGGCGAGGGGAAAAAAGGTGGGCATCCTGGACGCGGACATCACCGGCCCCTCCGTGCCCCGCGCCTTTGGTATTCACCGCCGGGCGGAGGGCAGTGAGGTGGGCATCTACCCGGCCGTCACCGACGGCGGGATGGAGCTGATGAGCCTGAACCTGCTCATGGAGCGGGAGACGGACCCGGTGGTATGGCGGGGGCCTGTTATCGCCGGGGCGGTGGAGCAGTTCTGGACGGATGTGGTGTGGGGTGAGCTGGACTACCTATTCGTGGATATGCCCCCAGGAACGGGCGACGTGCCACTGACGGTGTTCCAGTCTCTGCCGGTGGACGGGGTGATTGTGGTATCCGCCCCCCAGACGCTGGTGGGCATGATTGTCACCAAGGCGGTGCGTATGGCGGAGATGATGGACATCCCGGTGATTGGCCTGGTGGAGAATTACTCCTATTTCCGCTGTCCTGACTGCGGCGGAGAGCATCCTGTGTTTGGGGAGAGCACCATCGACGCGCTGGGAGCGCAGCTGTCCCTGCGGGTGCTGGCCAAGCTGCCCATCGACCCGGCGCTGGCCCGGGCGGTGGACGCGGGAAAGGTGGAGGCATATCAGCCCAATCCCATGGCCGAGGTGGCCGAGCTGCTGGATCAGGAATAAACAAAAAGACGAACTGAGATATCTATCTCGGTTCGTCTTTTCGCTTTTGTCCGCCGCTTTTTTGCCTTGTCATAGAGCGTGCGCTCTGATACAATAGAACAAATTCGACAAAATTCGACAATATCCGAACAAGCCTGCCGGGGACGGAAGTCATTCCCAGGAGACGGGGACGCGGATTTGCATAGCATAGTCTAAGAGAGCGGAAGCGTACGGGGGAAAGGAAGGCGGCAATGGGCGGAGATAATATGGACCGTGGAGCGGCCCGGGCGGCGGCGGAGCTGCGCGTGCAGCTGGCCCAGATGACGGCGGCCAGCCAGATGCTGGAGCGCTGTGCCTGGGACGAAAAGAGCCGGGGGTATTTGGCGGCGCTGAATCAGGGAATCTGCCGGATGCTTCGCACGGTAGGGCGGCTGGAGCTGGCGGGCAGGTTGTCGAAGGAGTCGCCCCAGTTAGAGCTGGCCGCCGCCGATTTGGGCGAGCTGACGGCGGAGCTGGGCCAGCGGATGGAGGGTCTGCTGGAGCGGACCGGGGTGCGCCTGGCGGTGAGCGGACCGGAAGGGCTGACCGCCCAGGTGGACGAGACGCTGATTCGGCAGATGCTGCTGGAGCTGACGGCCAACGCCGCTGCGGCGGGCAAAACGGTGAGAGTGACGCTGGAAAAGGCGGGGAACAGGGCGGTGTTTACTGTGGCGGACGATGGTCCGGGCATCTCCCCTGAGAGCGTGGCCGGCCTATTTTCCGATGAGCGGGAGCAGATTCCTGATTGGCGGCGGGGTGGGATGGGCTTGGCCATCGCGCACCGAATCGCGTCTCTCCACGGGGGGACGCTGATGGCGGACTGCGCGCCCGGACAAGGGATGCGGGTGAGCGCGTCCATTCCTTTGGGAGAGGGGGAGGGCGGGGTGCTGAAGGGTCGGGCGCTGCGCTGGGATGGAGGCGGCTTTGACGAGGCGCTGGTGGGGCTGAGTTCCCTGCTGCCGGCGCAGGCGTTTCTTCCGGAGAACTTGGAGTGAAGACGGCGGGGCGACGGGGTCGTCCCGCTTTTTGCTGTCAAAGAGAGGCGGGGCCTGCCTCCACGATGGCCTGGGCCACTGCGGCCAGCACCTCCCCATGGGTCTGATCGAACAGATGCGTATAGATGCGCTGGGTGACGCTGGGGCTGCTGTGGCCCATGGCGCGGCTGATCTGATACATGGGGACGCGAACGCTGTTGGCCACGGTGGCAAAGGTGTGGCGGAGGCCGTGAAAGGTGATGGGGGGGAGGCGGCGCTGGGAGACGAAGTCCGCCAAGGCGGCGGACAGCGCGTTAGGGTGCCAGGGGTGGCCCGCGGCGTCCAGCACCAAGTAGTCGTCCGGTCCGCATGGGATGCCCGTCCGCTGCCGGCTCTGCAGGAGGCTTCGGAGGAAACTCAGCAGGTCGTCCAGGGATACGATGGACAGGGTGCGGGCGCTGTCGTCGGTTTTTGGGGGCTTTTCCACCACCCGGTAGCCCACCGCCGTTCGGGTACGCCGCACGGACACAAGGCCGCTGTGTAGCTCCACATCCCGCCAGCGCAGCCCTAATAGCTCCCCCCGGCGCAGCCCCAGAAAGCAGGCCAGCTTTATGGGCAGTTCCAGCGGGCAGTTCGCTACCTCCCGCAGCAAGCGGTCCAGACGAGCGGGAGTGTAGTATACTGCGTCGGTGGAGGTGGTGCGGGGCGGGGCGGCGCGCTGGACGGGGTTGGCGGGCAGCGCGCCTTGCCGGCAGGCCCAGTTCAGGGCGGTGTTGAGCAGGACGTGGTGCTTGTGAATGGTGTTGGGGGATAGGGAGCGTTCGGCGGACAGCCAGCGGTAGTAGCCGTTGATACGTTCGGGGGTGAGGGCGCTGAGCTCTACCGCCCCCAGGGCGGGGATGAGGTGGCGCTGGATGATGTTGCGGTAACCGCCGATGGTGGTATCCGCCCGGCGGGGCTCAATTTCCGATTCCATCCACCGCTCCAGCCATTGGGCCAGGGTGGACTGACTGCGGGCGGTGGGGAGAGGCGCCGCCGCCGGAGCGGCCAGCGGACGGAGGGTGACGCGGCCGAAAGGAATGCGGGAGTAGGACATGGTGAACAGCTCCTTTTCTTTCTATAATCGGTTTGCCAAGCGAGGAAAAAGGAAAGGGGGATGGGCTTTCCTCTTGACTTTTCTGGGCTTTGGCAATACAATATTATCTTAAATTGGGTGGAGAATCCCACCGCCTAATAGGATATGGAAAAAATCCTACATTATCAGTTAAAGGATGAAGCGATATGGCACAGGATAAAAACAAGCAGGTGAGCCAGATCACCGATATGGACGTGGACTTCGCCCAGTGGTACACTGACGTGTGTACCAAGGCGGAGCTCATCGGTTACGCCAAGACCAAGGGGATGTTCATCCTCCGACCCTATGGCTACGCCATCTGGGAGAACATCCAGGCGTACCTGGACCGGCGTTTTAAGGAGACGGGCCACCAGAACGTTTCTATGCCCATGCTCATTCCGGAGTCCCTGCTCCAAAAGGAGAAGGACCATATCGAAGGGTTTGCTCCTGAGTGCGCCTGGGTGACCTACGGCGGCAGCGAGAAACTGGATGAGCGGATGTGCATTCGTCCCACCTCCGAAACCCTGTTCTGCGACCACTGGGCGGACATCGTTCGCTCCTGGCGGGATCTGCCCATGCTGTATAACCAGTGGTGCTCCGTGCTGCGCTGGGAGAAGACCACCCGCCCCTTCCTGCGCCACCGGGAGTTCCTCTGGCAGGAGGGCCACACCCTCCACGCCACCGCCGAGGAGGCCATCGAGGAGACCGAGCGGATGCACCGTATTTACGCCGAGCTGTGCGAGGATGTGCTGGCTATGCCGGTGGTGATGGGCATGAAGACCGACAAGGAAAAGTTTGCCGGGGCGGAGCGCACCTACACCATTGAGTGCATGATGCACGACAAGAAGGCGCTGCAGAACGGCACCAGCCACTATTTCGGCGACGGGTTCGCCCGGGCTTTCGGCATCGCCTTCGCAGACAAGAACAACAGGCAGACCGCCCCCTTTGAGACCTCCTGGGGCATCACCACCCGCACCATCGGCGGCGTCATCATGACACACGGAGACAACCGGGGGCTGGTGCTGCCCCCCAAGGTGGCCCCTGTCCAGGTGATTGTCATCCCCGTAGCCCAGCACAAGGAGGGGGTCATCGAGGCCAACCAGGCCGTGGTGGACCGGCTTTCCAAGGCGGGCTTCCGGGTGAAGATGGACGCGTCCGACAACTCTCCCGGCTGGAAATTTGCCGAGTACGAGATGAAGGGCGTGCCCCTGCGGCTGGAGCTGGGCCCCAAGGACATGGAGAAGAACCAGTGCGTGCTGGTGCGCCGGGACAGCGGGGAGAAATCCTTCGTCTCCCTGGACGGCATCGAGGACACGGTGGCCAAGATGCTGGACGATATCCACGCCGGCCTGTACGCCAGGGCCAAGCGGAACCTGGAGGAGAATACCTATCCCTGCGCCACATTGGCGGAGGTCAAGGAGAAGATGGAGACTCAGGGCGGCTTCGCCAAAACCATGTGGTGCGGCGAGCTGGCCTGCGAGATGCGCATGAAGGAGGAGGCCGGCGTGTCCTCCCGGTGCATCCCCTTTGAGCAGGAGCGTTTGAGCGACGTGTGCGCCTGCTGCGGCAAGCCCGCCAAGAAGATGGTTTACTGGGGCGTGGCGTATTGATTCGCTCCCACAAGCACCCCCGCCTCACGGCGGGGGCGCTTCTTCGTGAAGTTGCACAGATGCTTTTTGCTGGAACTGCCCAAAACCGTGAAAAAACTTTGGGAAATGGGCAAAAAACTGCTTGACTTCCAAGGGGCACCTGTTGTACAATAAACGAGCGCCTGTCAAGGGTGCGTTGCGATGATGTGGGAGATTGCTCGCGCGAGCGAGGTAACTTCCGCGGAGTATGTCCGTCAGATCGGGCGGCTGAGAGACTCATTCCACGGCGTATATCGCCGACGGGTGGGTAGAACCGGCCATGCTTTGTGCCGGTTTTATTCATGCCGGGGAGTGATACGCACGGAAACGTGGACGAGAATCTCACCCGTTACGGAGATTGGACGCAGTTCCAAGTAACGTCAACTTCGTAATCAAGGAGGAAAAAACAACTATGGCAGCTCAGAAAGAAATGATTCGCATCCGGCTGAAGGCCTATGACCATCAGCTCATCGACCAGGCCGCCGAGAAGATCGTGGACACCGCTAAGCGCAGCGGCGCCGAGGTCTCCGGCCCCATCCCCCTGCCCACCAAGAAGGAGGTCATCACTATCCTTCGCTCCGTCCACGTGAATAAGGATTCCCGGGAGCAGTTCGAGCGCCGCACCCATAAGCGGCTGATCGACGTCATCAAGCCCTCTCCCAAGACGGTGGAGGCCCTGATGAGCCTGGAACTGCCCGCCGGTGTGGATATCGAGATCAAATTATAAGACCTTAGAAATGAGCGCGGCGCAGCCGCGCCCCAAACCGAAGCCCAGCGAAGTGGGTTCGGTTTGGAGAGGAGAAGCAAGGGAGTGAGCGAAGTTTTCGCTGGAAGCGGAAACGAAGCGGAGCGGACTTTGCTTCGACGAAAGCCGCGCGTCGCGAACAGGCGAGGCGTGACAACAGCGTACCAACCAAGTCAGTACCGCAGCTTACCGCGATATTGAGGTAAGCGGGTCATGTCAGCGGAGCAATGGAAGCCAATGCCCAACTACGTTGACCAATAACCTATAAGGAGGAATACACATGGAAAAGGCCATCATCGGCAAGAAGGTGGGTATGACCCAGATCTTCGACGAAGCCGGTAAGGTCATCCCGGTCACCGTCATCCAGGCGGGCCCCTGCACTGTGGTGCAGAAGAAGACCGAGGAAAAGGACGGTTACACCGCCGTCCAGCTGGGCTTCGATGAAGTCCCGGAGAAGAAGCTGTCCAAGCCCGAAGCGGGCCACAGCAAGAAGTCCGGCAAGTGCCTGCGGGTGCTCAAGGAGTTCAAGCTGGACAAGGCCGACGAGCTGAACGTGGGCGATGAGCTCACCGCTACCGTGTTTGCCCCCGGCGACCGGGTGGACATCACCGGCATCAGCAAGGGCCACGGCTACCAGGGCGCGGTGAAGCGCTGCGGCGGCCATGTCCAGAAGAACAGCCACGGCGGCGGCCCCGTCCACCGCCATTCCGGCTCCATGGGCTCCAGCACCGACCCCAGCCGCATTTTCAAGGGGCACAACGGCGCGGGCCAGATGGGCAACGAGCAGGTCACTGTGATGAACCTGGATGTGGTCCAGGTGGACGAGGAACTGGGCGTTATCGCCGTGCGCGGCGCAGTGCCCGGACCCCGGGGCGGCGTGGTCGCTCTGCGCACCAGCACCAAGAAGCTGGCCGTGAAGCAGACCGCCGAGAGCGCCGGGCGCGTCAATCCCCAGAAGCAGTCCGCCCGTGTCAACCCGCAGAAGGCCTCTGCGCGTAACAAATGAGAAAGGAGAGAATGACAAATGCCTAAAGCTAACCTTTATGATATGGCCGGTAAGCAGATCGGCGAGGTCGAGCTCTCCGAGGCCGTTTTCGGTATCGAGCCCAACCAGTACGTGGTCCACGACGTGGTCAAGAACCACCTGGCCAACTGCCGTCAGGGCACCCAGAGCAGCCTGACCCGCGCCGAGGTTTCCGGCGGCGGCAGGAAGCCCTGGCGCCAGAAGGGAACCGGCCACGCCCGTCAGGGGTCCACCCGGGCTCCCCAGTGGACCCACGGCGGCATCGTGTTCGCCCCCAAGCCCCGCACCTATCGCTACACCCTGAACAAGAAGGTGCGCCGCCTGGCCCTGAAGTCCGCCCTGAGCGCCAAGGCTGCCGCCGGCAACGTGCTGGTGGTGGATAAGCTGGAGATGGGCGAGATCAAGACCAAGACCTTCCAGGGCTTCCTCAACGCGGTGGAGTCCAAGAAGGCTGTGATCGTCACCGCCTGCCCCAACGTGGTCAAGTCCGCCCGGAACATCCCCGGCATCGTGACCAGCCCCGCCAACCTCATCAATGTCTATGACATCGTCAACGCCAACCAGGTCATCATCGACCAGGGGGCGCTGGCCGCCATCGAGGAGGTGTTCGCGTAATGAAGACCGCTTACGATATCATCAAGCGCCCCATCGTCACCGAGCAGTCCATGGCCGCCGCCGCTGAGAAAAAGTACACCTTCGAGGTGGCCCGCGACGCCAACAAGATTGAGATTGCCAAGGCCTGTGAGGAGATCTTCGGCGTGAAGGTGGCCAAGGTCAACACCCTGAATATGCAGGGCAAGGCCAAGCGCATGGGCCGCTATCCCGAGGGGCGCCGTCCCCGCTGGAAGAAGGCCATGGTCACCCTGACCGCCGATTCCAAGACCATCGAGTTCTTCGAAGGCATGGTGTAAGGAGGAGATTGAAGAATGGCTATCAAGACTTATAAGCCCACAACGCCCTCCCGCCGCCACATGACTGTGTCCGCCTTCGAGGGCATCGACAAAAAGGCCAAGCCGGAGCGCTCGCTGCTGGAGAGCCTGAAAAAGAATGCCGGCCGCAACAGCTACGGCCGCATCACCGTCCGCCACCGCGGCGGCGGCAACAAAAAGAAGTACCGTATCATCGACTTCAAGCGGGATAAGACGGGCAAGGCAACTGTGATTAACCTCCAGTACGACCCCAACCGTTCCGCCAACATCGCTCTCATCGAGTATGAAGACGGCGAGCGCCGCTATATCCTGGCCCCCGTGGGGCTGAAGGCCGGCCACGCCATCATGACCGGTTCCGGCGCGGACATCCTGCCCGGCAACGCTCTGCCCATCGCGGAGATCCCCGTGGGCGAGACCATTCACTGCATTGAGCTCTATCCCGGCAAGGGTGCCCAGCTGGTGCGCTCCGCCGGCACCGCCGCCCAGCTCATGGCCAAGGAGAATGGTATGGCGCAGGTGCGTCTGCCCTCCGGCGAGGTCCGGCTGGTGCGGGAGAACTGCATGGCCACCATCGGCCAGGTGGGTAACACCGATTGGGCCAACATCCACATCGGCAAGGCCGGCCGCAAGCGCCACATGGGCTGGCGGCCCACCGTGCGCGGCTCTGTGATGAACCCCAACGACCACCCCCATGGCGGCGGCGAGGGCAAGAGCCCTGTGGGCCGTCCCGGCCCCGTGACCCCGTGGGGCAAGCCCGCCCTGGGTTACAAGACCCGCAAGAAGAAGAACCGCACCGACAAGTTCATTGTCCGGCGCCGCAATGGTAAGTAAGGAGGGAGTGTAAGAAATGAGCAGAAGCATCAAGAAAGGCCCGTTTTGTGCTCCCGAGCTGCTGAAGCGGGTGGACGAGATGAACAAAAAGAACGAGAAGAAGGTTCTGAAGACCTGGAGCCGCGCCTCCACCATCTTCCCCTCCTTCGTGGGCCACACCATCGCCGTCCACGACGGCCGCAAGCACGTGCCCGTCTACGTCACTGAGGATATGGTGGGCCATAAGCTGGGCGAGTTCGCGCCGACCCGTACTTTTAAGGGCCACGCGGGCAGCAAGACCGGTAAGTAAGGAGGAGAGAGAACAATGGAAGCGAAAGCGACACTGAGATACATTCGTATCTCTCCCCGCAAGGTAAGCATCGTGTGCGATCAGATCCGCGGCAAGAGCGTGAAGGACGCAGAGGCCATCCTGGCCCTGATTCCTAAGGCCGCCTCCGACCCCCTGGCCAAGCTAGTCCACAGCGCTGCGGCCAACGCTGAGAACAACCACGGCATGGACCCTGAGAAGCTCTATGTGGCCCAGGTCTACGCGACCCCCGGCCCCATCATCAAGCGCTACCGCCCCGTTTCCAAGGGCCGCGCCCACCACATCATGAAGCGCACTTCCCACATGACCGTTGTGGTCAAGGAACGCTGAAAAGGAGGTCGAGAGTAAATGGGACAGAAAGTGAATCCCCACGGCCTGCGCGTGGGCGTTATCAAAGACTGGGACTCCCGCTGGTATGCCCGTGACGAAAAAGTGGGCGACCTCCTGGTTGAGGACTATAATCTCCGCCGCGATCTGAAGAAGAAGCTGTACGCCGCCGGCGTGCCCAAGATCGAAATTGAGCGCGACAGCGGAGCCAACGGCAAGATTCGCATCTATGTGCACTGTGCCCGCCCCGGCATGGTCATCGGCAAGGGCGGCGAGGAGATTGAAAAGCTGCGCCTGGAGCTGGAGAAGAAGCTGGGTAAGAGCGTGGCGTTGAACATCGTTGAGGTCAAGAACGTTGACACCAATGCCCAGCTGGTGGCCGAGAACATCGCCCAGCAGCTGGAGAAGCGCATCGCCTTCCGCCGGGCCATGAAGAACGCCATGGGTCGTGCCATGCGCATGGGCGCCCTGGGCATCAAGGTCCAGGTGTCCGGCCGCCTGAACGGCGCCGAAATTGCCCGTACTGAGCATTATCACGACGGCACGATTCCCCTGCAGACCATCCGTGCCGACATCGAGTACGGCTTTGCCGAGGCGGCCACCACTTACGGCCGCTTGGGCGTGAAGGTGTGGATCTACAAGGGCGAGGTGCTCACCCAGACCCTGCGCACCACCCCCCGCACCATCGACACCAAGAACTACAAGGAGCGCGAGCAGCGGCCCCGCCGCCGCGACGGCGACCGCCGGGGCGGCTTCAATCGCCAGGGCGGCGACCGGCGTCCGGGCGGCTTCAACCGGGACCGCCAGGGCGGCGCTCCCCGCCCCAATAACGGACCCCGGCCCAACAATGGCCCGCGTCCCTCTGCTCCCAAGGAAGGAGGCGCCCAGTAATGCTGCTGCCTAAGAGAGTAAAGTACCGCCGCGTTCAGCGTGGCCGTATGACCGGCACCGCCACCCGTGGCAACAAGGTTTCCTATGGCGAGTGGGGCCTGCAGGCCATGGAGCCCGCCTGGATCACCGGCAATCAGATTGAGGCCGCCCGTGTGGCCATGACCCGTTACACCAAGCGCGGCGGCAAGGTCTGGATCAAGGTCTTCCCCGACAAGCCCATCACCAAGAAGGCGCTGGGCACCCGTATGGGTTCCGGTAAGGGCGCACCCGAGGGATGGGTGGCCGTGGTCAAGCCCGGCCGCGTCATGTTCGAGATTGCCGGCGTGTCCGAGGAGGTCTCCCGCGAGGCCCTGCGTCTGGCCAGCCACAAGCTGCCCATCAAGTGCAAGATCGTCAAGAAAGAGACCGAGGAGAAGGGTGGTGAGTGAAGATGAAGGCAAACGAAGTGCGTAAACTGAGCGCCGCTGAGCTGGACGCCAAGCTGGTGGAGCTGAAGAAGGATCTCTTTAACCTCCGTCTTCAGCACGCCACCAATCAGCTCGACAATCCCATCCGCATCGCGGAGGTCAAGAAAGACATCGCCCGCGTGAAGACCATCCTGCGTGAGCAGCAGGGCCGATAAGGAGGAGTAAACGATGAGTGAAGTGAGAACCTCTTCTCGTAAGACCAGAGTCGGCCTGGTGGTTTCGGACAAGATGGACAAGACCGTTGTGGTCGCCATCGCCGACCGCGTGGCTCACCCTCTGTACAAGAAGATTGTGAAGCGGACCTACAAGCTGAAGGCCCATGACGAGAACAACCAGTGCGGCGTGGGCGACCGCGTCCGCGTGATGGAAACCCGCCCCCTGTCCAAAGACAAGCGCTGGCGCGTGGTTGAAATCATCGAGAAAGCGAAGTAAAAGGAGGTGCCAGTATGATCCAAGAAGAAAGCTATCTGAAGGTGGCCGATAATACCGGCGCCAAGGAGATCAAAACCATTCGGGTGCTGGGTGGGTCCAAGCGCAAGTTTGGCAACATTGGCGACGTCATCGTGGCCTCCGTGCGCAAGGCTGCTCCCGGTGGCCAGGTGAAGAAGGGCGAGGTGGTCAAGGCCGTCATCGTCCGTTCCGCCCGGGGCGTGCGCCGCGCTGACGGCAGCTACGTCCGTTTTGACGACAACGCCGCCGTCCTCATCCGCGAGGACAAGAATCCCCGCGGCACCCGCATCTTTGGCCCGGTGGCCCGTGAGCTGCGCGACAAGGATTACATGAAGATCCTGTCTCTGGCTCCCGAAGTGCTGTAAGGGGGGAGCGAGGTATGAGTATGAACGTAAAGAAGAATGACACCGTCATCGTTCTGTCCGGCAAGGATAAGGGCAAGCAGGGCAAGGTGCTTTCCGTGGACCCCAAGGGCGGCAAGGTGATCGTGGAGAAGGTCAACGTGGCCTCCCGCCATCAGAAGCCCCGCCAGCAGGGTCAGGAGGGCGGCATCATCCAGAAGGAGACCCCGCTGTACGCCTGCAAGGTCATGACTGTGTGCCCCAAGTGCAGCAAGCCCACCCGTCCCGCCTATAAGGTGGAGGGCGGCAAGAAGACCCGCGTGTGCAAGCACTGCGGCGCCGAAATCTGAGAGAGGAGGAGCATAACATGGCTGAGAAAAAGACGCCTAACCTGAAGGCAAAGTACACCGCCGAGGTCGCTCCTGCTCTGATGCAGAAGTTCGGCTATAAGTCCAGCATGGAGATTCCCCGCATCGACAAGATCGTGGTCAACTGCGGCTGCGGTGAGGCGCGGGACAACGCCAAGGTGCTGGAGTCCGTTGTCCGGGATTTGGCCGCCATCACTGGCCAGAAGCCCATCATCACCAAGGCCAAGAAGTCTGTGGCCAACTTTAAGCTCCGCGAGGGAATGCCCATCGGCGCCAAGGTCACTCTGCGTCAGGACAAGATGTGGGAGTTTATGGACCGCCTATTCAACGTGGCCCTGCCCCGTGTGCGCGACTTCCGCGGCATCAACCCCAATGCCTTCGACGGCCGTGGCAATTACGCCCTGGGCCTGAAGGAGCAGCTGATCTTCCCTGAGATCGAGTACGACAAGATCGACAAAATCCGTGGTATGGACGTGGTGGTGTGCACCACCGCCAAGACGGATGAGGAGGCCAAGGAGCTGCTCACGCTCCTGGGCGCGCCCTTCACCACCAACGGTTAAGAGGGAGGAAAACAGCTATGGCGAAGAAATCCATGATTCTCAAGCAGCAGGCTGAGCCCAAGTTCTCCAGCCGCCGCTATAACCGCTGCAAAATCTGCGGTCGTCCCCACGCCTACCTGCGCAACTACGGCATCTGCCGTATCTGCTTCCGGGAGCTGGCCTATAAGGGAGAAATCCCCGGCGTGAAGAAGGCGTCCTGGTAATTTTATGGTAACTTGCCCAAAGGCGGGAGCTTACACACTCCCGCCTATGGGCCTGTTATATGGCATTGTCGAACATTGCCGCATTAAGAGACCCCCAGCGAGGGAAGAAGTGGATAACAGGTCGGAGGAGGATGCCTAACCCCCGATACCTTTCCACTTATACTGGTTTACCCAGTAATCTTAATAGGAGGTAAAGTCTCATGCAAATCACAGATCCCATTGCGGATATGCTCACCCGCATCCGCAACGCGAACAACGCCAAGCATGACACCGTGGATGTTCCTGCTTCCAACATGAAGAAGGCCATTGCCCAGATTTTGCTGGACGAGGGCTATATCAAGAACTTCCAGACCATCAATGATGGAACCCAGGGCGTGATTCGCATCACTCTGAAGTATGTCCAGCCCGGCAAGGAGAAGGTTATCACCGGCCTGCGCCGGGTGTCCAAGCCCGGCCTGCGCGTCTATGCCGGCGCCGAAGAGCTGCCCCGGGTGCTGCGCGGCTTGGGCATCGCCATTGTTTCCACGTCTAAGGGCGTCATGACCGACAAGAAGGCCCGCCAGGCCCATGTCGGCGGCGAAGTCCTGGCGTTCGTGTGGTAAGGAGGGTATAGGAATGTCGAGAATTGGCAGAGCTCCTATCGCCGTCCCTGCCGGCGTGGAGATTAAAATTGAGGACAACAATGTTGTCACTGTGAAGGGCCCCAAGGGCACCCTCACCCAGCAGCTGCACCCCAACATGACCATCAAGCAGGAGGGTGCCGAGCTGCACGTCACCCGTCCCAATGACCTGAAGGAGAACCGCTCCCTTCACGGCCTGACCCGCACTCTGCTGAACAACATGGTGGTGGGTGTGACCGATGGGTACAAGAAGATCCTGGATGTAAACGGCGTGGGCTACCGCGTTACCATGGAGGGGAGCAAGCTGGTGATGAACCTGGGTTTCTCCCATCAGGTGATTATGGAGGCCCCTGAGGGGATCACCATCGAGACCCCCAGCGCAAACCAAATTGTCATCTCTGGCTTTGACAAGCAGATGGTGGGCCAGTTTGCCGCCAAGGTCCGCGAGAAGCGTCCCCCCGAGCCCTACAAGGGCAAGGGTATCAAATACTCTGACGAGGTCATCCGCCGCAAGGTTGGTAAGACCGGCGTCAAGAAATAATCAGGAGGTGTGCCGATTATGATTAACCGTCCCAATACTAAGGCTCAGCGCCTGCACCGTCATAAGCGTGTTCGCGGCAAGGTGTCCGGCACCCCTGAGCGTCCCCGGCTGAACGTGTTCCGCAGCGAGACCAACATCTACGCCCAGCTCATTGACGACACCAAGGGCGTCACCCTGGTCTCCGCGTCCTCTCTGGAGAAGGGCTTCGAGGGCTCCGGCAGCAACTGCGAAGCCGCCAAAAAGGTGGGCGAGGCCATCGCCCAGCGCGCCAAGGATAAGGGCATTGAGACCGTGGTGTTCGACCGCGGCGGCTACCTGTACCACGGCCGCGTGAAGGCTCTGGCCGAGGGCGCCCGCGAGGGCGGCCTGCAGTTCTAAGGGAGGAGGAAAAAAGTATGGCTCGTTTTGAAAGAGAACCCAAAGAGTTTGTGGAGAAGCTGGTTTATCTGAACCGCGTTTCCAAGACCGTGAAGGGTGGCCGCGTGGCCAAGTTCTCCGCGCTGATGGTTGTGGGCGACGAGAAGGGCCGCGTGGGCTATGGTCTGGGCAAGGCCGCCGAAGTGGCTGAGGCCATCCGCAAGGGCATCGAGGATGCCAAGAAGAACATGGTGAACATCACCCTGTCCGGCACCACCATTCCCCATGAGGTCATCGGCGAGTTCGGCGCTGGCCGTGTGCTGCTCAAGCCTGCCTCCAAAGGTACCGGCATCATCGCCGGCGGCCCGGTGCGTGCGGTGATGGAGGCTGCAGGTGTGTCCGACATCCGCGCCAAGTGCCTGCGCACCAACAACCCCCAGAACGTGGTGGCCGCCACCATGGCTGGACTCAAGTCTCTGCGCAGCCCCGCCGAAGTCGCGCGCATCCGCGGCAAGAGCGTGGAAGAAATCTTAGGTTGAGGAGGCTGGCGACAATGGCTAAAACCATCAACATCAAGCTCGTCAAGAGCCTGAACGGCCGTCTGGCCAAGCACAAGGCCACCGCCGAGGCTCTGGGCCTGCGCAAGATCGGCGACACCACCGTGCAGCCCGACAACGAGGCTACCCGGGGCAAGATCGCCCACATCGGTTACCTGCTCCAGGTGACCGAGAACGCCTAAATGGAGGTGCTGACCATGAATCTGCATGAACTGTCTCCCGCCCCCGGCTCCACTCAGGTGGGCAAGCGCAAGGGGCGCGGCCCCGGCACCGGCAACGGCAAGACCGCTGGCCGCGGCCACAAGGGCCAGTGGGCCCGTTCCGGCGGCGGCGTCCGCATCGGGTTTGAGGGCGGCCAGATGCCTCTGGCCCGCCGTCTGCCCAAGCGGGGCTTCAATAACATTTTCGCCAAGCGCCTGGAGGCCATTAACGTCTCCTCCCTGAACAAGTTTGAGGACGGCGCGGTGGTCAATGTTTGCGATCTGCTGGAAAAGGGTATCATTTCCAAGTGTGAGCACGGCGTCAAGGTCCTAGGCAACGGGGAATTGACTAAGAAGCTCACCGTTCGGGCTTCCGCGTTCTCCGCCTCGGCCAAAGAGAAGATCGAAAAGGCGGGCGGTACGGCGGAGGTGATCTGACATGATTCAGACCATCCGCAACGCCTGGAAAGTGCCGGAGCTGCGCAGTAAGCTGCTGTTCACCGTGTTCGCTCTGCTGATTTTCCGGCTGGGTGCCGCCATTCCGGTGCCCTTCATCGACACTCTTCAGCTGAAAGCCCACATGACCGCTCAGTCGGCCAGTATTTTCAGCCTACTCAACGTGATGAGCGGCGACGCTTTCGCCCAGGCGACGGTGTTTGCTCTGTCCATCCAGCCCTATATCAACAGCTCCATCATCATTCAGCTGCTGACCATTGCGATTCCCGCTCTGGAGCGTCTCCAGAAGGAGGGTGGCGAGGAGGGCAAGAAGAAGCTGGCCTCCATCACCCGTTATGCCACCGTGGCCATTGCTCTGATTCAGGCGTTTGGCTACTACACCATGATCAATTACTATGGTTTGGTGTCTGAAGGCGTGTGGCCCGCCATTGTCATCATCGCCGCTTTCGTGGCCGGCTCCGCCTTCCTGATGTGGTTAGGCGAGCAGATCACCGAGTTCGGCATCGGCAACGGCATTTCCATCATCCTGTTTGCCGGCATCGTGGCCCGCGGCCCCAACATGGTGTACAGCATCTACAACGGTGTGGCCGGCTGGGCCAGCGGCGCCACCGGGGACACTGTGGCCCGGCTGCACCCCGCCTTCATCCCGCTGATTCTTGTGGGTATGCTGGCGTTGGTGGCCTTCATCGTGTTTATCACCGATGCTGAGCGGCGCATTCCCGTGCAGTACGCCAAGCGGGTGGTAGGCCGGAAGATGTACGGCGGTCAGTCCAGCCATATCCCCATCAAGGTGAATATGTCCGGCGTGCTGCCCATTATCTTCGCCCAGGCCATCGCCTCGATCCCCGCCACCATCGGAATGTTTATCCCCTCCGCTCAGGTTGAGGGCAGCGGGTGGCACACCTTCCTGGATGTCTTTGATACCAGGGGGCTGGTGTACGGCATCGTGTATTTCCTGCTGATCATTCTGTTCAGCTATTTCTACAACACCGTTCAGTTCAACCCCGTTGAGGTGTCCAACAACCTGAAGAAGAACGGCGGCTTTATTCCCGGCTTCCGTCCGGGCAAGCCCACCAGCGACTTCTTGAGCAAGGTCATCTCCCGGATCACCATGTTCGGCGCCATCTACTTGGGCATTGTCGCCCTGCTGCCCACCATTACGGGCAACATCATGGTGGCGCTGGGCAGCAACGTCGGCCAGGGCCTGGCTATCGGCGGTACCTCTATCATCATCGTGGTGGGTGTGGCGCTGGAGACCGTGAAGGCGCTGGAGGCTCAGCTGATGATGCGCCACTACAAGGGATTCCTTGAGTAAGCGCTGAGGTGAGCTGAGATGAAGCTGATTATGCTGGGCGCCCCTGGCGCCGGAAAGGGGACCCAGGCCGCTATTTTCAGTGAGCGGCTGGGTATCCCCACCATTTCCACAGGCAATATCCTGCGCTCGGCCGTGAAAAACGGCACGAGCGTGGGACTCCAGGCCAAGAGCTACATGGACGCCGGCAAGCTGGTGCCTGATGAGGTCATCATCGGCATTGTAGCGGAGCGTTTGGCGGAGAGCGACTGTCAGGGCGGTTATATTTTGGACGGAGTACCCCGTACCATCGCCCAGGCCGAGGCGCTGGAAAAGGCCGGCGTGCAGTTTGACTGTGTGCTGTCCATTGAAGTGTCCGACCAGGAGATTCAGCGGCGAATGAGTGGACGGCGGGCCTGCACTGCCTGTGGGGCCACCTACCACGTGGAGGCCGCGCCCCCCAAGACGGAGGGTGTGTGCGACGCCTGCGGCGGCGCGTTGGTCCAGCGGGATGACGACAAGCCGGAGACCGTGCAGGACCGTCTGCGCGTGTACCACGCCCAGACCGAGCCGCTGAAGGAGTTCTATCAGCAGCGGGGCATTCTCAAAACGGTGGACAATCAGCCCACTATTGAGGACACCGCCAAGGCCATTGAGCGCGTGCTGGGAATTTGAGCATGGAGCTGATTACGCTGAAATCCTCCCGGGAGCAGGACGCGATGCGCAGGGCCGGACGGATTACCGCCCAGGCCCGGGCGCTGGCGGGGAGCATGGTTCGGCCTGGCGTCACCACCAAGGAGATTGACGACGCGGTGCGCACGTTTATCCGCAGCAAGGGAGCGGAGCCGTCATTTTTGAACTACAACGGTTTTTCTGGCTCTGCGTGCATCTCGGTAAACGAGGTGGTTATTCACGGCATTCCGTCTAAGCGGATTGTCCTCCAGGAAGGCGATATCGTCAGTATCGACGTGGGCGCGTTTTTTGAGGGCTTTCACGGCGACTGCGCCGCCACTTATCCCTGCGGGGTGATTTCCCCGGAGGCTCAGCGGCTGATTGACGTCACCCGCCAGAGCTTTTGGGAGGGCTTTCAATTCGCCAAAGCCGGACAGCGGGTGTCGGACATCTCTCACGCCGTCCAGGCGTATGTGGAGAAGCACGGCTATTCGGTGGTGCGGGATTTTGTGGGCCACGGCGTGGGGGCAAAGCTCCACGAGGCCCCCGAAGTTCCAAACTTCGGTCCTGCCGGACATGGTGCGCGGCTTCAGCCGGGCATGGCCATCGCGGTTGAGCCCATGGTGTGTGCCGGGGACTGGCACGTGAAGGTGCTGCGCGATGGCTGGACCACTGTGGCTGCCGATGGTTCTCTGGCGGCGCATTACGAAAATACCATCCTTATCACCGAAGACAGGCCGGAAATCACCACCGTTACCGAGGACGGAGCCTATGACTGAGTGCACAGGCCGGATTGTTCAGGCTGCTGCCGGGCGGGACAAAGGTGGGTTTTTCTGCGTGGTAGGGCTGGACCAAGAGGGGCAGCGGCTTTTGCTGGCTGACGGAAAGCGGCGCAAATGGGCCCGCCCCAAAGCCAAAAAGCTTGGCCACGTGAGATTTTTCACCGATGGGTTTGACCATCCCGCCATTCAAAAGCTGAAGCAGGGCAAAGCCCTGTCAGATCGAGAACTGAGAAGGGCGCTGGCCGCGTTTCGAGATCAACTGGAGGTATGACGCTTTGGCAAAAGACGACATGATTGAGTTGGAGGGCGTCGTCACCGAGGCCCTGCCTAACACTACGTTTAACGTGGACATTGGAAATGGACACATTATTTTAGCTCATATTTCGGGTAAGCTGCGGATGAACTTCATCCGAATTCTGCCCGGAGACAAGGTTACGGTTCAGATGTCGCCTTACGACCTGACCCGCGGCCGCATCACCTGGCGTTCGAAGTAATTAAGAAGTGCGGAGCCGTTGTGAGCAGCGCGAACAGGCGAAGCATGACAAGAAAACTATCAACGACCTGTAGGAACGGGGCCTTGCCTCCGACCTATGGGGGCCATTTAAGGCGAGTACAGGAGGTTATTAACATGAAAGTCAGACCGTCTGTCAAGCCCATGTGCGAGAAGTGCAAGATCATCAAGCGCAAGGGCAAAGTTATGGTCATTTGCGAAAACCCCAAGCACAAGCAGAGACAAGGTTAAAGGAGGGGCATAGAGTATGGCACGTATTGCCGGCATTGATCTGCCGAAGGAGAAGCGAGTCGAGATCGGACTCACCTATATTTATGGAATCGGCCGCACCAGCGCCAAGAAGATCCTGGACGAAGCGGGCATCAACCCTGATACCCGAGTGAAGGACCTGACCGACGCCGAGGAGGCCAAGCTGCGTGAGATCATCAGCCACGAGTACACCGTGGAGGGCGACCTTCGCCGCAACGTGGCGATGGACATCAAGCGCCTGACCGAGATCGGCTGCTACCGCGGCGTCCGCCATCGCAAAGGCCTCCCTGTGCGCGGGCAGCGCTCCAAAACCAACGCCCGCACCCGCAAGGGTCCCAAGCGCACCGTCGCCAACAAGAAGAAGTAAGGAGGGATATTCAACATGGCTGCTAACAAGAAGGTTATCAAGCGCCGCCGCGAGCGCAAGAATGTAGAGAAGGGTCAGGTGCATATCCGCTCCTCCTTCAACAATACCATGATCACCGTCACCGATATGCAGGGCAACGCCCTGTCCTGGGCCTCCTCCGGTGAGATGGGCTTCCGGGGCTCCCGGAAATCCACTCCCTATGCCGCCCAGACCGCCGCTGAGACCGCCGCCAACGCCGCCATCGACCAGTGCGGGCTCAAGAGCGTTGAGGTGTACGTCAAGGGACCGGGTCAGGGCCGCGAGGCCGCCATCCGTGCGCTGCAGGCCGTGGGCCTGGAGGTCACTCTCATCAAGGACGTGACCCCCGTGCCCCATAACGGCTGCCGCCCGCCCAAGCGCCGCCGCGTCTGATCTGGAAGGAGGAAAACCAATATGGCTAAGAATATGCAGCCCTACCTGAAGCGCTGCCGTACGCTGGGCATCTCTCCCGCCGTTATGGGCGTGAATAAGGAGTCCAACCGGAATCCCGGCCCCCAGCGCCGCCCCAAAAAGAGCGAGTATGCGCTTCAGCTCACCGAGAAGCAGAAGGTCAAGTTCATCTACGGCGTGCTGGAGAAGCAGTTCCACGCCTACTATGAGAAGGCCGCCCGCATGAAGGGCAATACCGGCGATGAGCTGATGACTCTGCTGGAGCGCCGCCTGGACAATGTGGTGTTCCGTCTGGGCCTGGCCGCCACCCGCCGCGAGGCCCGCCAGCTGGTCAACCACGGCCATTTCACCGTCAACGGCAAGCGGGTAAATATCCCTTCTTACCTGGTGAAGCCTGGTGAGGTCGTCGCCGTGTGTGACAAGAGCCGCTCCTCCGCCAAGTTCAAGAAGCTGGTGGAAGACGACCGTTTTGTGGCCGCCCCCAAGTGGCTGGAGAAGACCAAAAACGCGCCGCTGGAGGGCAAGGTGGTTGCCATGCCCGCCCGTGACGATATCGACTTCGAAGTTGCTGTTAACCTCATCGTGGAGTTGTATTCCAAGTAATGCCGGCAGCCAGTCGGTATTCCGGGGCACCCGCCGTCTCTGGGCGGCGGGCGGCCCGCCTTACAACGACCCTACCGAGCGATTCCCGGCAACACACGCCACAGTAAAAGGAGGGTAACACACGACTATGGTAGAAATCCAGAAGCCGCGTATCGAATGCAACGAGAATGTAGGCGACGAGTCCTACGGGAAGTACGTGGTTGAGCCGCTGGAGCGGGGCTATGGCACCACCATCGGCAACTCCCTGCGCCGGATCCTGCTGTCCTCTCTGCCCGGCACGGCGGTTACCACCATTAAAATCGCCGGCGTGCAGCATGAGTTTTCCGTCATCCCCGGGATTAAAGAGGACGTGACGGAGATCGTACTCAATATCAAGGGCATCATCGCCAAGCTGTACAGCGAGGGGAGCAAAACGGTCTACATCGAAGCTGCGGGTGAAGGCGTTGTCACCGCAGGCGACATCAAGACCGACAGCGATGTGGAGATTCTCAATCCCGACCACCCCATCGCCACCCTGGGCCCGGACGCCACGCTGAATATGGAGCTGACCCTCTCCCAAGGGCGCGGCTATGTCACCGCAGACCGGAACAAGCCCGCCCAGACCATCATCGGCGTCATTCCCGTGGACTCGGTGTACACCCCCGTGCGCAAGGTGAACTACTTCGTGGAGAACACCCGCGTGGGCGATGCCACCGATTATGATAAGCTGACCCTGGAGGTCTGGACCAACGGCACGATTTCTGCCCGGGACGCCGTATCTCTGGGCGCCCGGATTTTGGTGGATCATTTTACCCTGTTCACCGACCTGTCTGAGACTATGGGCTCCAAGTCCACCGTGGTGGAGAAAGCGGAGGCCCAGCGCGACAAGGTGCTGGAGCTGACCATTGAGGAGCTGGACCTGTCTGTGCGTTCCTTCAACTGTCTGAAGCGGGCCAATATCAACACCGTGGAGGACCTGATCTCCAAGACCGAGGACGAGATGATGAAGGTGCGTAACCTGGGCCGCAAGTCTCTGGAGGAAGTCATCAACAAGCTGGCCATGATGGGGCTGTCCCTGGCCAATGATGAAAACCTCTAAAACAGCGCTTTGCGCTGTTTTAGAGCCCCCACGAAAGCCTAACGGAGCGGATTTCGCGGGGGAGAGGCGGCGCAAAAGTATGTAACGTTCCTGTTTGTGCACACAACTGTGTCCCGTAAGGGCGCCAGAACGAATTTAACAGACTTCGCTACGCGAGGTCGAAGGAGTGTTTCAAATGGCTATGAACCGTAAGCTGGGTCGTCCCAGCGACCAGCGCCGCGCCATGCTGCGCGCCATGACCACCTATCTGCTGGAAAATGGACAGATTAAGACCACCTACGCCCGCGCGAAGGAGGTTGCGCCCATTGCTGAGAAGATGATCACCCTGGGTAAGAAGAACGACCTGGCCGCTTACCGTCAGGCCCTGGCCTATATCACCAAGGAGGACGTGGCTAACAAGCTGTTCCACGAGATTGCCCCCAAGTACGCCGACCGCAACGGCGGTTACACCCGCGTGCTGAAAATGGGTCCCCGCCGGGGCGATGCCGCCGAGATGGCGATCATCCAGCTGGTGTAATCCAAACACGAGAACAGCGCTTCCGCTTTGCGCGGAGGCGCTGTTTTTTTGTTTTGCACGGGGATGGGCAACGGAAAAACTGCGTCCGTGCCGCTGTGAGGAGGGATGCGCAGTGCAGAAGACAGAAAAGTATCAATTCAACCTGGTGGAGCCGTCGGACACCTTTTCGCCGGACCCGCTCAACCAAAACATGGAGGCCGTGGAGCAGGCCCTGGATGGCCTGTCCGGCCGGAGCGACGACGGAGACGCCCAGACCGCCGCCCTGGCCGCACGGGTGGCCAAGCTGGAGCAGCACCGCTTTGCGGTGGGCAGCTATAAGGGCATAGGCGGCATGGAGCAGACCATTTACGTGGGCTTTACCCCAAAATGCGTCATCATCGGAGACCAGGCCAACACCATGGTGGTCATACCCAGCGGGGAGGACACCTCCAACATTGCCAGGATTGTCACCGGAGGGTTCTATCTTCCCAACACATCCAACCCGTTGAAGACGGGGTCTCACCCCTATATCGCCTTCATCTGAGCGCTGCTCACGACGGCTATAAAACAAACCCCCCGGATTGCTCCGGGGGGTTGTTTTATGTTTGCTTTGGGTTGGATTACACGGTGGGCTTCACAATGCCGATCACGTAGATCAGGCTGGTGTTCACACCGTCGTTCACGATGGACACTTCCACATCGTAGCCAACGGAGGTGGCGTAGAACAGGTCCTTCACAGTCTTGATCTCGTTGTGAGCGGAGTGAGTAGCCGCCTCGCCGGCATCGTGGCGGGCCAGAACAGTCAGGTCAACCACAGTGGCGTTGTCCACGCGGTAGACGTTGTTCTCGCCAGCGCCGCCGATACGCGCGGTGGAGGTATTGTTGGTGGCGAAGTACTCGAAGTCCTTCTGCGTCCAGCAGTTGCCGGGCAGCTCACCAACAGGAGCGCGGTTGTTATCAATGGCGGGACTGGTGAGCTTGGTCACCTCAGTGGCAGCGTACACGTCCACGCCGTTCTTGGTGCCGGTCTTCACCAGGGTGTAGAACTTATCGGGATTGATGGTAATGCTGTTGTCGATGAAGTAGTTCACCTTGTTGTTGCCCTGCCAGAACTCGAACTGGTCATAGTCGCTCTCGTAGCCGGCGATCTTCAGGGTGGTGGGCTCGCTGCTGTGGGCGTAGAACAGGGTCGCGTTGTTCACGCGGTTCACGGCCTCCTCGTACACGAACACCTTAGTAACCATGGCGTTCTGTTCGTAGCGGTCGCCCACGCTGTGATAGGTGTCAACGTCGGTCATGTAGGCCACGTCGTAGGTCCAGTCGCCATCCTTGGTGATCGTGTTGCCGTCGCTGTCCAGGTCCTGATAGTTCACGTCGATGGAGACCTCAGACGCATTGTCCAGGAAGTCCTTCATGCCCACATACTTCTTCACGGTCTGAGTGGTGGTACCGGTGCCGGACACCACGTAGAACTCAGTGTTGGGAGTCAGCAGCAGCTGGCCCTGAGTGGGATCAGTGGACACATCCTTAAAGCCGTTGGCCACGTCGGCAGCGCTGAACTTCCAGTCGCGGCCGGCCTTGTCAGCGATGTTGTAGATGCCGGGATAGCCGGTGCCGTTGGCGTCGTCGCTGTTTACCAGCCACTTGCCGTCGGTGGTGATGACGCCGCCACGGTACACGCCGGGAGCGACCTGGTTGCCATCAATAGTGTTGCCGTAGTCGCGGCGGGCGATCTCGATGGTGTTGTAGACAGTGCCGTCCAGAGCCTTGAACTCAGTGTCGTCAGCGGTCTTATACATCTGGGTCAGAGGGTGGTTGGTGATGCGCTGGCCGTTGTCGTCAACGCCGGTCACCACGTACTTCAGGTCGGCGGAACCAACGTCGCCATAGGAGTGGTCAGCGAAGGTGCCGTAGATGAAGGTGTAGCCGGGATCGGTATCCAGGCCCAGGTAACGGCCCCACTGGTCCACCACGAAGCTGTAGCTCACGCCAGCGCTGATGGGATCCTGAGGAATGCAGCCGCCCTTAACCACGTCGTACAGGTAGGACTTCTCCAGCTTGATGCCATCGGCCAGATAAATGGTGCCGGTGGTGTTGTCAATGGTGCTCACCAGGCCGCTGGGACCGGACTTCACGGCGATGGTCCGATAGTGGGAGTTGAGGTCGCGGTCGGGAACAGGATTGACGGTAGCAGTGCCGTCCACAACCCAAGCCTCAACATTGACACCCAGAGTCTGCACGGAATCCTTCGTCAGATTGCCAACCTTCACCTCGCCCTTGTTGCTGGAGGGGCTGCGGGGGGTGTCGCCGCCCAGAGTGGCCTCGTACAGAACGATGCGCGGGTCGGTGTGGGTGGTGTTGGTGTCATAAATCTTGGCCACTTCCGCGTCCAGAGAGATGATGACATCCAGAGCCTTATTGGGGCTGTTGGAGATCAGGGTGTACATATGGATGTTGGGGCTCTCCACGTCGCCCTTGTCGCCCGCAGTTTCAATCCGCTCATCATTGCTGCCGGCAGCGCCGAACAGCGGAGCCATACGGTCATACTTGTCGCTGCCGAAAGCGATCAGGTTGGTGCCGTCAGTGGTGGTGCGGATGGTAAAGCCCGCGGCCTTGGCGACCTCAACCAGGCGGCTGTTGGCGTTGTTCAGGTCGCCAGCGGCCACATCGTCCCGGGTGTAGACGGTCTTGGCCTCAGTGGCCTCGTCGAACCAGGCGTAGGTGTGGTACTTGCCCGCGCCGCCGCTGTTGGTGTTGCAGTCATACCAAACCTTGTTGGCGTGGCCGAACTGAGTCAGCGGAGTGTCATGATCAAAGCTGTAGGTCACGCTGCCGACGGTATTGGTGCCGTTGGGGAAGTTGGTGACATAATCAGCGTGATTCGCATTGGTCTTGTTGTTGGTGCGGTCAGAAACGGAGATACCGGCGTAGTTGTAGCTGTCGTTGGTAATTTCATTGGCGGAATAGGTGCCATCCCTACCCAGCACGGTGGCAATACCCATCTTGGTGACGGATTCGCCGGTGTCCTGGTTGCCCACGACAACACCGTGATCCCAAGTCAGGCCGAAGTTAGCAAGGCCCAGAGAGGTGTTGTCTACGGTGCCATTGGCGTTTGCCATATTGGTGGTCTGGTAGCCGTAGGCAGGGGTATAGACTACGGTGGATTTGGTGGCAGCCTGGAAAACGATCTCCGCGATGGTATCACGGCGGGCGGGAGCATTCAGGTGGCCGGAGCCATAGGTGGTGGTGTTCACGTTGGTCAGCAGGTGGCGGTCATTGGCGGTCTGGCCCACGCGAATCTGCCAGCCACCGCCAGTGAACTCGTCGTTGGCGTCATAGCCCATGGCGCGCAGCACCATGGCCAGGACCTCGTAACCAGTCACCTCATCGGTGGGGTTGAACGCAGTGCGCTCAGCGTTGGCGCCCTTGATGATCTCGGCGTTCCACAGGTAGCCGACGTAGCCCGCGTACCACTTGTCGGGGGTCACGTCATAGAAGGGAGCAACGTTGGTCCACAGAGCGGAGCCGTCTTTACCCTCTGCATTCTTCACGTCGCCGGTGGCGAGACGGTAGACAACGGCCGCCGCCTCGGCGCGGGTGATGTAGGCGCTGGGACGGAAGTCGCCATTGTCGTCACCCTCAAAGATTTTCATGCCGGTGACAACGCTGACGCCCTCGTCGAAGACGGGAGTGACGTCTTTGCTGTCATCGAAGGGTCCCCCGGCGCTGTTCCAACTGGCGGCGTTCGCGGTGGCGACCATGGAGAGGGCCATCATCATCGCCAGAACCAGCGCGAGAAACTTCTTCAGATTTCTCATAGGATTGTTTCCTCCTTTTAATATTTTGCCGGAATTTCGACACTTTTTGCACCGATTGAATGAAATGGGATATGTCATCCTATTTGTTGGCAAAAAGTTTGGAAAAATCGAAAGAAAGCCCGAAAGCATTGCATTTTTTGCGGCGATATGATAGGATATCTTATCCCGTAACACAACAGAGGCCGCCGCACCCCCCCGCCCGACAGCGATACATTAAACTATATCGCAAAGGTTGCCCAGAGGGCAGAAAATGGACTTTTTACATACGTTTGGGCAACTTTTTCCCTTTGTTACAGTTGTGTTACACTTGGGCTTGACCCATTGACTTTTCCGTGGGTGCTGCGCTATAATGACCTCAGCCTGAAGGACGGCGCTTTTCGCAGATGAGAGGATGACATATCCTGTTCCTCCCATCTAAAATGAAAAGTTTCAGTTTTTCGGCAAAATATTAAAAGGAGGAAACAATTCTATGAGAAATCTGAAGAAGTTTCTCGCGCTGGTTCTGGCGATGATGATGGCCTTCTCCCTGGTCATTACCGCCAACGCCAAGAGCGTCGAGGGGCCCTTCAATGACGAGAGCGGCGTGACCGAGGCCTTCAAGGAAGGCGTCGACGTCGTGACCGGCATGAAGATCTTCAAGGGTGATGCGGGCACGAAGGACTTCCGTCCCTCCGCCAACATCAAGCGCAGCGAGGTCGCTGCTATCGTCTACCGCCTGGTGACTGGCGATGTGAACGATACTCAGGCCAACCTGTACACCCATGTTGCTCCCTTCTCCGACGTGAACCCCACCGACTGGTTCGCCGGCTATGTCGGCTACCTGTGGAACGCCGAGATCATCAAGGGCAGCAATACTGAGCGCACCCAGTTCAACCCCTACGGTGAGGTCACCGGTTACGAGGCTCTGGCCATGGTGCTGCGCGCCATGGGCTATGACGCCAACGACGAGTTCACCGGCGGTGGCTGGCAGATCCGCGTGGGTCAGACCGCCAACACCTCCGGCCTGCTGGTCAACGTGAACACCACCAACTACGGCGCCGGCCACCTGAACGCCGCCGCCCGCCGCGATACTGTGGCCGAGATTCTGTTCCAGGCCGCTATCGCCCCCACCGTGGTGTACACCCCCGCTTTCGGCTATCAGACCGGCAACGTGACCGCTGGCCTGAACTACGCCACCAGCTCCCTGGGCTGGACCAACTTCGGCCTGACTTGGGATTACGGTGTTGTCGTGGGCAACCAGGCCACCGGCGAGTCCGCCACCAAGCTGGGCGTTGCTACTAATACCGATGGCCGGACCTACTCCTATCAGAACATCACCAACGAGAGCTACAGCTATGACAGCATTACCGCTGTGGCCCCCAACGTCGCTGGCGGTGTGGCCGGCAACGTGGGCAGCGTGGTTCGCAACTTTGACCACACCACTCCCCTGAGCCAGTTCGGCCACGCCAACAAGGTTTGGTTTAACGCCAACACCAACAGCGGCGGCGCTGGCAAGTTCCACACCTACGCTTGGTTCGACAAGGCCACCAAGACCGCCATCGTGCACACTCAGGGCACTGACGATCTGGGCGCTGCCGGCACCGGTGTTTACACCGTGGCCAAGGGCGAGGGCTTCAACGTCGACAACATCGACGCCATCTTCGGCAGCGATAAGTACGACCGCATGGGCCCCCTGAACGGCACTGCTTATGCTGACGGTTCTGAGACTGCCAAGACCGATGTGGAGAGCGACGACATTCACCTGTGGTCCCTCATCTCCAACAGCGCCAACGGCAAGCTGGATGTTATCATCTCTCTGGATGCCGAGGTGGCCAAGATTTGGGACACCAACACCACTCACACCGCTGAGCGTATCGTTCTCGCCAACGGCGAGCACGGCGGCCCCGCGGCTGGCCGTAGGGGCGTGGAGATCCTGGTCAGCCACCTGACTCCCGACTCCGTGCGCACTCTGGGCACCGACGTGACCTCTTGGGTCGTGGACGGCACTGTCCTGAAGTCCGATGGCACTGCTCCCGACCGCGAGCTGGCCTCCTTCTATGAGACCATCGCTGTCCAGCAGGGTCCCAGCGGCACCGTCAGCACCATTGACGCTGAGGGCACCGTGACTCTGTCCAATGGCCAGACCCTGAAGAAGTCCTATCTGTGCGATGTGATTCGCGCCGACGTGGGCTTCACTCCCGCTAACTCCGCTACCATCAACGCTGGCATTAACTACAATTTCGTGGTGGACCAGTGGGGCCGTTACCTGGGCCTGTCCTCTGACCCCGGCTACAAGTTCATCTATGGCACCTTCGCTGACCACTCCTATGGCAACGTTGGTTCCGCTGACCTGAAGTACCTGGTCTACGGCGTGGACGAGAATGGTCAGAAGATCGTTGACCACGCTCTGACTCAGCTGCGCATGGGTGCTGAGGCCGTGTTTACTCCCATGACCGGCAGCCGCTTCAATGACATTGAGATCGCCCGCCGCGACTACGGCAACACCGCTGACGGTAACCAGGTTGCTAACGGCGTGTACCGTGGCGGCTGGATCACTGCCGATGGTAAGTGGTACGTTAATGACGAGACTGGCGTGGACGGCGATGGCTTCAAGCCCTATGCCAACACTCTGGACAAGACTGTTGACTGGACCTATACCAGCGCTGACGCTGCCCGCGGCTTCAAGGATGTCTCTGACGCCGGCGCTGGCGTGGGCGAGCGGCTGATCACCAACAACACCGTGTTCTATGTGGTGTCTGGCACCGGTACTTCCAGCCTGAACGTGAAGACCTACAACGGCATGACCGCTTTCCTGGACGGCGCCACTGAGGTCACCATCGATGGCGGTTATGATGATAATCCCCTTGATGCCAACACTGATACCTACGATGTGTGCTACATGACCAACATCGACACCTACCACAGTGTGGGCGACCGCTATGAGCAGAACGCCATGATCACCAAGGTGTTCGTGTACGAGAAGGCCGTGGAGCGCAACAGCACCACCACCCTGTACTATGCCCATGACAACAGCGCCACCGGCCTGACCATCGCTGGCGATACCACCGGCTATGCTCAGTACGAGCTGTGGCAGGGCGCCACCAAGAGCAACGTATTCCTGACCTCTCAGCCCGACGCTGACACCTTCTACGTCCTGAAGAAGAACACCACCGTGAACGGCATCGACGTGTACGACCTGGTGGCTGTGACTGACGGCGCGTATACCACTGGCGCTACCTGCTGGGAGAACCAGGACATCGACTACTTCGCCACCAATGAGACCTCTACCGGTCGCATCGGCGACGCTGGCAGCGAGACCGTGTACGGCGTGAAGAACGCCACCGTGATCGACCTGACCAAGAAGAGCACCATGCATTCTGCCGGCGGCTGCGGCGCTGACCACGATGCTCACAACGAGATCACCAACGTGGCCGAGCTGTTCTACGCCATCTCTGTTGGCTACGATGTCAAGGTGTCCATCACCAACACTGGTTCCAACGTGAATCTGATTTACGTGGTCCATGTGGACGAGGCCCCCATCTACAACTAAGACTGATTGAAGTTGTAAGATAAGGCACAAAATAAACAGGCCCCCCGGAGCAATCCGGGGGGCCTGTTTTTATAGGAGAAGCGCTGAGCCATCGTGTGCCAATCGGAGCGTTGACAACACGGTCATTGTCGGAAGTATTCGTCTAAAACTTTCCACTCGGAAAAGGGGCGTCGCACGCCGTTTTCCTCGATGTAGGTTTCGTGGCCCTTGCCCAGCAGGGCGGCGATGTCCCCTGGCTGGGCCAGCTCCAGGGCGCGGCGGATGGCCGCTCCCCGGTCGGGGACAATCTCCCAGGGGATGTCGGAGCCGATGGCCGCAGCGATGTCCGCGCAGATGTCCTCCACGCGCTCGCTGCGGGGGTTGTCGGCGGTGAGGATGGCGTAGTCAGCCCACTGGGCGGCGGCGCGGCCCATGTCGATGCGGCGAAGCCTGGGGCGGTCGCCGCCGGCGCCAAAAACCAGGATGATGTTTCCGGCGCAGTGGAGCCGCAGCTCGGACAGCAGGGCGCGGAAGCTGTCGCCGTTGTGGGCGTAGTCAATGAGAATGGTGTAGGGGGCGGGGGCGGGGTAGCGCTGGGTGCGGCCTGGGACGCAGACGTGGGCCAGCCCGGCGCGGATTGCGCCGTCATTGAGGCCCAGGGCGCGGCTCAGAGCGATGGCGGCCAGCGCGTCGGCGGCATTGAACGAGCCCGGCAGGGGGATGCGGTAGGGGGGCGCGCCGTCCGCGGACAGGCGCACAGACAATGGGGGGGCGTCTGGCTGAGATGGGAGGAGCGTCCCCTGCACCTGGGACTGCGGGCCGAAGCCGAACGTGAGGACGGGAACTCCGGACGGAACCTGGGCGGCCATGGCGGGCCAGCTGGTGTCGTCGCCATTGCCCACCGCCAAGCGGCACTGGCGGAACAGGGCGGCCTTGCAGGCGCGGTACTCGGCAAAGTCGGCGTGCTCCGCTTCGCCGATGTGGTCTGGAGTGAGGTTGAGGAATAGGGCGGCGGCGAAGGTGAGGCCGTCCGTCCGGTGTAGTTTCATGGCCTGGGAGGAGACCTCCATCACTACGTGGGAGCATCCCGCATCCACCAGCTGCCGCAGCGTGCGGTGGAGGGCGATGGGTTCCGGGGTGGTGTTGGGACAGCTGGCCAGGGGTGTGCGGCCGATGTATGCGCCCAGGGTGCCGGTCATGCCGGTTTGGTATCCAGCGGCGGAGAGGATGTCCCGGAGCATATGGGCGGTGGTGGTCTTGCCCTTGGTTCCGGTGACGGCGATGAGGGAGAGCTTCCGGGCGGGATGTCCATAAAATTCCGCGGCCAAAGATGCTAAGGCGGCTCGAGGGTCGTCTACGGCGGCGCCGGAGACGCCGGAAGGCAGAGGTGGGCGGCAAACTACCGCCGCGGCGCCCCGGGCCAGAGCGTCGGACAGATAGGTGCGACCGTCGGCTTTGGCCCCCTCCATGGCCACGAACAGCGCTCCCGGCATCACCTCCCGGGAGTCGCAGGTCGGGGCGGTAATGTCCGCATCCTGGGTACAGTTTGCGCCGATGGCGGACAGCAGCTGGGACAGCTTCATCTGGAAAACTCCTTTCCATTTTGCTGTCCCAGTCTATGGTTTTACGCAAAAAAGCGTCCCTCCTGCCACGGAAGGGACGCTTTTCATATGATTTAGGACAACCCAGAATCGGTAGCCACATTTTTCACAGGGGATTGCAGTAGCAACAAACGATTGCGGCCCATGCAACGATCCCTTTCTTGTTTTTTCTGGGAGAACCGGATAGAATGGGTACAAGTTAGGGGAGAGGAAAAATGGAAATGAAAAATTCCTTTGGCGCTAATTTGTCGGCTATACGCAATAACGCCGGGTTGTCCCAGAGCGCGCTGGCAGAACAGCTGAGCGTTTCAAGACAGGCCGTTTCGAGCTGGGAGAGGGACCTGAGCGAACCGGATATTAGTTCGATTGAGCGGATTGCAGAAGCGCTTGATGTTTCGGTCTCCGATCTCATAGACGGCTCGGAGGGGAAAGGAACGGAGGCGGATATTAAGATTAGTCCCATATTCTTGATCGTCAGTATCCTGCTGGCTGTAGTCCACCTGACCCTCGGTATATGCGGCCTGGTAAATATCGCTGCCGCCGTGTTTCTCCCTGTGACGTGCGCTTTTGCCACAGCAATGATCTATGTTACCTTTACGGTGATGCTCAAGAGCGGTCGCTATAATATGCTGGCGGGATTTGACCCCCAAAAGGATTCTATCAAAAGGACACAGCTGCAAATGCGCTGGATCGCAATCCTCACCGGTCTTAGTTCGATTTTGTTTGAGGTCCTGTTTACACTGGTCTATTTTACGCAGCGAGAAAAGCAAATGGACATTACGACGGTCCTGCTTTTTTCCTATTACGCCGCCATTTTGATTAGCTGTCTTGCGGTAAATCAAAAGATAACGGCTCGAAATCGGTAAAGTAGTTCGCTGATGCGAAATTGACCCGAGGGGCCTGACGGATTGGAAAACAGGCAAAAGCCCTCCCGGCGAACTGCCGGGAGGGCTTAATGCGTTGGTTTTGAGTGGAACGCTCAGATCTGCGCGGTATCGCCCGGATTGCCGCCAAAGGACTGAATTGCCTTATCGTTGGCGGCCCGGCGCTCCTCCTGGGCCTCAGCCAGAAGCATATCCTTGACCTTCATCAGCCGGGTGGTGGTGGAGCGGTCATTTTCATCCAGCTTCATGGTGATATACCGGATGTTCTCCTGGGTGTTGGGGATGACCACGT
>OFGP01000566.1_pt1 | contig 36045 bp, 34 predicted proteins | sample 1521781 | NCBI WGS metagenome assembly OFGP01 (sample SAMEA3504113, study PRJEB24116) | mouse gut metagenome | biome: mouse gut; feature: mouse-associated habitat; material: faeces | place: Denmark | collected 2011
GTCTTTGGTATAATATACTTGTAAAGGTTGACAGCTCCATTTCCCGACAGGAAAGGAGCTATCATGGAAAACCGTATCGACGCTATCTACGCCAGACAGTCCGTAGACCGCAAGGACAGTATCAGCATTGAAAGTCAAATCGAATTTTGCAAATATGAGTTAAGGGGTGGGAACCACAAAGATTATCAAGATAAGGGCTACTCCGGGAAGAATACGGACAGGCCAAAATTCCAGGAGCTTTTAGCCGACATCAGGCAGGGCTTAATTCGCCGGGTGGTAGTTTATAAGTTGGACAGGATCAGCCGCTCCATTCTGGACTTCGCCACCATGATGGAGCTGTTCCAGGAATACAACGTGGAGTTCGTTTCCTCTACGGAAAAATTTGATACCTCCACACCCATGGGCCGGGCTATGCTGAACATCTGCATCGTGTTCGCCCAACTGGAGCGAGAGACAATCCAGAAGCGGGTGACGGATGCTTACTATTCCCGCTGTCAACGGGGCTTCCACATGAGCGGCGTGGCCCCGTTCGGCTTTAAGCTGGAACCTACCACCCTCCAGGGCATCCGCACAAAAATGATGGTGCCAGACCCCGACACGGCAAACATCGCCCGGTTGATGTTCGAGATGTACGCCGAGCCGTCCATGTCATTCGGAGATATTGCCCGGTACTTTGCGGAAAACAATATCCTGATTTACGGCAAGGAGTTGAAACGGGGCTTTATCTCCCAACTGCTCCGCAACCCCATTTACGCCCAGGCGGACCTGGAACTGTATGAGTTTTTCAAGGGCCAGGGTGCGGTGGTAGTCAATGACGCGGCGGACTTCGCCGGAACAAATGGCTGCTATCTCTACCAGGGCCGGGACGTGCAGGAGCGAAAAAACAAGGACCTGCGTGGGCAAATCCTTGTGCTGGCCCCCAGCGAGGGCATTGTCCCCGCTGATACCTGGCTGCGGTGCAGGAAAAAGCTGCTGGCAAATATCACATTCCAGGGCGGGCGCAAGGCCCGGAATACCTGGCTGGCCGGAAAAATCAAATGCGGGCGTTGTGGGTATGCCCTTATGAGCGTGGGCAATCCGACAGGAACGCAGTATCTTCGTTGCTCCAAGCGGGCAGATAACAAAAGCTGTGAGGGCTGCGGGACGCTTCGGACAGCGGAGTTTGAACAATTCGTCTATGGAGAAATGGTAAAGAAGCTCTCCGAATTTCAAACCCTGACCGCCAGGGCAACGACAGTCAATCCCAAACTGACCGCCTTGAATGTGGAGCTGGCCCAGGTGGAGGATGAAATTGAAAAACTGCTGAATACCCTGACCGGGGCTAATGCGGTTCTGCTGTCCTATGCCAACGGTAAAATCGAGGAACTGGACACCAACAGGCAGCGGCTTATCAAGGAGATTGCAACACTGAACGCTGAAACGATCTCCCCACAGAAAGTCGAGTTTCTGTCTGCCCACCTGAACAACTGGGACACGATTGATTTTGATGACCGCCGCCGGGTGACTGACATTATTTTATCCCAAGTCCAGGCCACCAGTGACCGTGTTTCCTTTGAGTGGAAAATCTAAACCTTTTACAATCTGCGCCTTATACAATAGCCTGTGTGCTCTTGTTAAGCGTTGCTACTGTATACACAACTATATTTGAAATACAATTTGCATTTTTCATATCTCATATGTTTATTTCATTTTCGATTTATCCTAAACTGACACATAATAAGCACTTTATTCGACACAATATACCACAAAATAAAGTGCTTATTATCCCAAAATCCCCCTTGTTTCTACCCCGGCAGACTATCCTCAACACACAGCGCCCCATACCCCACCTTCTCATTCGGATACACCCTCTCCCCTCGAATTGGCTTTGCCCCTCGCCTTAGATACGCTTTCACCTTCTCCCCGTACAAAAACCCATCATTCCCCCGCACAATCCCCCACTCCATCAAAAGCGCCGCGCTTCCCGTCACAAACGGCGTGGCAAAAGAAGTGCCCGAGACCTGCACAAAAGTATTATTCGGACCGATAGTGCTAATATTCGTTCCCGGCGCGGCAATATCCGGCTTCACATCTCCCTGGGAAATTCTTTCTCCGGGGATGCTCATGAGAGGATAACCTCTTCCCGAAAAATCCGCATATCCGTCAAGAGCCGCATTATAGGCGCCCACCGTTATCACTTTCGCCGCCGTGGAAGGGATTGTCAGCGTCTTGTCCGGTGTGGGGGTAAAAAAGCGTGTAGCGGTGCTCAGCACCGTATTGCCCGGCAGATACAAATCATAGTTCCCTGTTACCGTCCTTATGGGATACAAATGAATCGTCCATATTCCTTCCGTGACATACCTGTTTTCGGGCAAAAAATCAAAATAAATCTCCTGATTCACAGAATAAGGCGACGGTTCTCCCACATAGATTAAAACCTGCGTGCTCTCCAGCGTAATACTTCTTCCTCCGGTCGCCTGTACGTCAATATTTGTCCGCCTGCCTCCCGGAGAAATCAGCTCAATTCCCAGAATATCCACATACTCCTTCCAAAGCTGAACGCTGAAAGCGGTCTGGTAATTGCCCACGCTCAGCTCAATCCGGCGCATATCCGCCCTTTCGGCATCCGGCCCGAAGTTGCCGGACACATGCCCTCCGGCGGCTCCTTCATTGCCGCTTCCCACACATACAACGCACCGGCCGATTTCGGCAGCGTTATCAAGAAAGCGTTCCACAAGGGAAGTTCCGTCATGAGAGCCGTAGGTGTTGCCAAAGCTCAGATTAATGGCAAGAGGCCGTCCCAGCTCCACCGCTTTTTTTACCGCATAGGTCACAGCCCTCATCAGCTCCGTGGTTTTGGGGAAGGAGTCGGGTCTGGGCGTTCCCATTTTTACGATTAAAAGCTCGCTTTCCGGCGCAACTCCCTGATATCTGCCGTCCGCCAGCCTTCCGCCGGCTGCCGCTATGGCCGCAACTGCCGTTCCATGCCCGGAAGCGTCCGTACTGGGAACGACCCGCTTTGGGAAACGGCTCTTTAACGCCGCGTCAATCCGGTACTTTGAAAACTCCACTCCTGTGACGAATCCCTCCGGCGGAGCCGCTTTCCCGGCAAATTCCTCATCCTCCTCCGGCAGCTGGCCGTTCACCTGCGCCGCATTTAATGTCTGGTCCCATAAAAACTGGATTCTCGTATTTCCCTGTGCATCCCGAAATTCCGGGCTTTCAAAGTCGATTCCCTCTCCTGTCAAGCATCTGCAACAACTTTTTTTATCTTTTTTTCAAGGTTTTTCTGCTTTCAAGCTCCATTTTCCGACCTGCTGTTAAGTCATTGCCATAAAATAAAATTGTCCATGTAAAATTACTGCAAGAGGACTTCCCCCTGATTAATTTTGTCCTGCTTTTTCCTTCCATCTGGTCTCCATATGCTGTTCATCATAGACTTCAATCTTTTCAATATATCTCTCTATCATCTCTCTGGACAGTTCCGCAAACCGCTCTTTGGGATACCCTTCCCCACCCCGATCCATAGCGGAATACTCTGCCTCCGCTTTTTGAAGTCTGCCCTCCAAATCTGCCATCTCTTCTTCTATTGATTGTACCACTGATCCGTCAGATTGGAAACTCCCGGCCTTCCCGCTGGCATAATTCTGGTACGCTTCAAATTTCTGCTGTTTGGCCTTTTCCGCCATTGCCGACAGGCGCCTTTTTTTCTCTTTTAACTCCCTGATCTCCTGCCCCAGCCTCTCTGCCGCTTCCATGCGGAGCTTTTCCAGTTCCCCCTCTGCTTCCAGCTTATCCTGCATCATCAGGAGGACATACTGCTCTGCAAACATGGCGTTTACCCTCCGGACACAGGTCTTCATGTTATTGGAATAGCGGTGGTAACAGGTAAAATATGGGTTCAATCCCCTGCGGTAATTCAGGTTCTTCTTACAGCAGCCGCACACCAGCTTCCCCACAAGCGGGTGCGTCTCATGGTACTGCGGCGGCCTTTTCTTCCCCCTGTCCTCCTGCACCTTGTCAAAGACTTCCTTATTAATGATAGGTTCATGGTGCCCATAAGCGACCAGCCATTCTTCCCGGGGCTTTATGTGGTTTTTCCCGCCCACAAAATCCTTCTCATATTTTTTCTGCACGGTATTCCCGATATAGATTTCATTCCGGAGTATCTGGCATATGGTGCTTCCGCTCCATAAAAACCTCTCCCCTTTCGGAATCCGGCTTGTCTTCCCCTTCTCAATCTTAAATTCAACCGGCGTCTTCACCCCTGTTTCATTGAACAGCTTTGCAATCTCCACGGATGTGCGCCCTTCCAGCGTCAGGGAGAAAATCCTTCTGACCACCTCCGCTTCGTCCTCAGCGATTAACAGCGCATGCCTGTCCTCCGGGTCTTTTTCATAGCCAAACGGGCTGTTCGCACTTACATACTGCCCCTTTTCCTTCCTGATGGCAAGGGAGGAACGCACCTTGCCCGACAAATCCCTGCTGTATAAGTCATAAAGCAGGTTCTTGAAGTTCACGTCCATATCCGCAATGCCGCCCTGGACGTTGACGCTGTCATACCCGTCATTGACAGAGATAAAGCGGACGCCAAGGAACGGGAAAATCTGTTCAAGGTAAGCGCCAAGCTCGATATAATCCCTTGCAAACCTCGAAAAGTCCTTCACAATGATACAGTTAATTTCACCGTTCCTAATCCTTTCCAGCATTTCCTGCACATCCGGACGGTCAAAATTGGTGCCTGTGTAACCGTCATCGCAGAACTCAATAATCTCATAGTCTGTAAAATTATCCTCTATATATTTTCTTAAAAGAAGGCGCTGCATGGCGATACTGTTGCTTTCCTCTTTCCGGGTGGCAGCTCCGTCTTTCATATCCTCCTTGGACAGGCGGAGGTAGATTGCAATCCGGTATTTCTTCATAACCTTATCCCCTCCCATGCCTGCCGCAGTAATTTATAGTCTTCAGATGCAGAATCCATACATTCCACACGTATGCCTTTTTTCTCCAGCCATTCCAGATACTCTGCAGCCTGGATGGGATTGCGGGCAATGCGGTCGGTGCCTTTTACGAGCAGGGTATCTACCAGATTTTTGTCTAATGCCATATTCAGTTCCCCTATGCCTGAACGCCGCAGGGTGCGCCCGCTTTCATGCTTTTCCGTTATCCCTATGACGTCCATCCCATGTACACTGGCATATTCTTCCAGCTGCTTCTTCTGCCATCCCATCGCCGCTGCATCTTCATGTGCAGTCCTGCAGTATATCCATACCCTGTTTTTTCCCATTGGTATCCTCCTTATTCTGTGTTGGAAAATGCGCTGCAGGCTGTGCAGGATTTTCCTCCTTCCCTGCCAGCAGTTCACTTTTCTCAAAGGCAAAAGTCACCTTAACCCTGTGCTCAGGGTAAACCTCTATCCGGCGGAACAGCGTCCTCACAATCTCCGCCGTCAGTTCCCCCTTCCCGCTGCCTTTCATCAGGGTGCGCAGGAAATGGTTCTTCCCGGCTGTTTCGGAATCTATCCTCCGGAGCTTCCCCGCAATCCCTCTGCTCTCTTCCTGTATGGAAGCGGCATTTTTATCGTTTTCCTCCTTCGCCCTCTTAAAGCGTTCCCCGTCCATCTCGCCCATGCGGTATTGCAGGTACTGTTCACTCCCAAGCTGCCTGAGCCCGTCAAGCTTCTTTCCAAGCATGGCAAGCCGGGCACTCCACTCATCCTTTAACCGCTCCGTTTCCCGGCTGTTCATCTCCACAAGGTCTTTTGGGCGCATCCCGGACAGGAGAAACTCCTGCCGGATTGTCTCCTCTATTATATCTGTAAGGGAACACAGGGTTATGCTTTTCCCCTTACATTTAAGGCTGTCTATCCTGTCAGACTTAGGGCATTTATAGCTGTATGTCCTGACCCTGTTTTTTGAGCTGAATTCCTTAACTGCAGATACCCGTTTCATCTTTGCCCCACAGCCGCCGCAGTAAAGGACATCTGCAAAAATATCCTCCTCTGCGGGCACTGTTTTTGAAAAACCATTCTTGTTACAGTATACGGACAATTTTTCAAATTTCCCTGCCGCCTCAAAGAAGGTATCTTCGCTGACAATGGCTTCATGGGTGTGTTCCTTTACCGACCAGTCCCCGGAATCAATGTCATGCCTCCCCCGCATCATATAGTCCTTCCCGCAGGTACGCCCCTGGACAAGGCAGCCCATGTAGACCGGGTTCGTCAATATCAGCTTGACGCTCGCCCATGGCCATTGTTCCAGCCCTCCTTCTTCCGGGCAGTAAACCTGCCCCGTTTTATGGTACTGCGTCGGCCTTGCCACCTTATTCTCATAAAGCCATATGACTATCTCCTTCATGTTTTTCCCGGAGAGGAATAATCCAAATATTTTCCTCACGATGGCCGCAGCCCCCTCTTCAATAAAAAGGCGCTTCTTATCCCCGACCCATTCCGCACGGTACCCGTAGGGCGGTACGCCGCCCGTATAGCTGCCCTGCTCCCACTTTGCCTTCCGGCTGGCTTTCACCTTCACCGCAATATCCCGCGCGTACATTTCGTTGACAAGGTTTTTCAGGTTGACGCCCATATCCTCATTCCGGCCGGATATGCCCATGCTGTCGAAATTGTCGGTGACGGCGATAAAGCGCACCCCCATGAATGGGAATATCTTCCCGATATAATTCCCCGTCTCGATATGGTTCCTGCCGAACCTGGACAAATCTTTTACAACAATGCAGTCAATTTTGCGCGTCCTTACATCCCGCATCATGCGCTCAAACCCGTCCCGCTCAAAATTGGTCCCGGTCTTCCCGATGTCCGTATAGGTATCATACAGTTCCATATCCGGCTGCCGCCCGATAAAATCCCTGGCGATTTCCACCTGTGTCTCGATGGATTCATTTTTCCTTTCCCCGGAATCTACGGAAAGCCTTGCATAAATGCCTGTGGAGTAAACCTTTTCCGGCAGCTTTTTTGTTTCCTGCTTCTTTTTGGAAGTCCTTGCCATTTATACCGCCGCCCCCTTTCCGTCTTCCGCTTTGGATGCCGCATATTCCTGTAATGCCAGCATTTTATGGAATTCCTCTTCCCAGCGGAATTTCACATAGACCTTTTTACCCTCGAATACCTCAATCCGGCTGATAAAACATAATAAGGTGTCGCGGTCAAGCTCCATCAGCTTCATGGCTTCCCTGAACCGTTCCAGTTTTACGCCGGAGGCCACGCCGTTTCGGAATAACTTCTTAATCATTTCCTCCTGCTTCTGCAGAGCGCTTTCCGTCTCCTCATATTTCTTTTCATAAATGGCACGGAAATTCCTAAAATCTTCCTCCGTGATCAGCCCCGTTTTCAAATCCTCATGCAGCCCTGCCCGCAGTCCCAGATACTTCTCCTGCTCCTTACGGAGCCTTTCCATTTCTTTGTCAAACCGGGCAACTTCATCAAAATCCACTTCCATATCCCGGATATGCTCCAACTGGCTGCATAAATCCAGAAAGACGGACAGGTGCGCCTGCAGCGTCCGGAAGACCACCGCTTTCAGTTCTTCCTCCGGGATGCTGTGCCTTGTGCAGCCCTGCCCCCTGTTCCTTGTGGGGCAGATAAAATAAACCTTCGATACGCCCTTATAGCGGTTCACCCTGCGGTACATGGGCTCCCTGCAGTCCCCGCAGAATAACAGCCCTGAAAAGAGATGGGAGCAGGTCCCGTCCGCCTTTGCCCGGGTGTCAACCTTAAGGAGTTCCTGTACAATCTCAAAATCCTCGCGGGAAACAATGGCTTCATGGGTCCCTTCCACGCGGACCCACTCATCCTCCGGCTTTGCCACCAGCTTCTTTACCTTATAGTTGACCTTCCCGCTTTTCCCCTGCACCATCACCCCGGTGTACATCTCGTTAGTCAGTATCCGGTTTACCGCCACAGCCGACCATTTCGCCGTTGTCCCCGTCCGGAAGCTGGTGGAATACTTCTCCCCAAGGGATTTCTTGTATTCCATGGGGGAAAGCACCCCCATGGCGTCAAGCCTGTGCGCAATGGCCTGTGCGCTCATGCCGCCTGACTTCCATGAAAATATGTTCCTGACAATCTGTGCCGCATAGGCATCCGGGCAGAGCCTGTTTTTATCCTCCGCCGACTTCCGGTACCCGTACACCGCAAAGGAGCCTATGAATTTCCCCTGCTCCCTTTTGGCCCTCTGGCTGCTCTTCACCTTCTGGGAAATATCCCGGCAGTAGGAATCGTTGATGAAATTCTTCACCGGGACCACAAGGGATTTCGTGCCGCTGTCCGCACTCCGGCTGTCAAAGTTGTCTGTCAGCGCAATGAAGCGCACGTGAAAAGCCGGGAAGGTCTTCTGGATCAACCGCCCGGCTTCAATATAGTCTCGTCCTAACCTGGACAAATCTTTTACAATTACACAGTTCACATTCCCCGCTTCAATGTCGGCCATCATCCGCTTAAATTCGGGCCGGTCGAAATTGGCCCCGGAATACCCGTCGTCCACGTAGATGTCAAACAGCTCCATATCCTCCTGTTCCCTGACATAGGTGCGCGCCATCTCCCTCTGCGAACTTATGCTGTTGCTTTCCGTTCTCATGCCACCGTCCATATCTTCCCTCGACAGGCGAAGATAAATGGCGGCAGAATAAATAGTATGTTCTTTCATTCCACGTATCTCCTAACTTCATTATGTTCCCGTCAGCAAAACCTGTCCTACGAGGCCCGCAGTTTTTAACAAAGTCAGGATTCCGTTGATTTCTGTCCTTTCTATAGATTACCACAGTTCCTGACGCCTGTAAAGGCTTTTGCTAATACTTTATCTCAGCAACTTTTCTGGTATACTGCTTCATCCTGTCATTCAGTGTCCCGGCATGTTCCGAATAGCCGACCTTGACCACATACTCCCCCACTCTCACAAGGAAGGGGTTCCCTACCTTCCGTACATAATCTTCCACCCTTGCCGGGACAGGTTTCTTCATGTCAATCTCAATCCCGCTGATGTCCACGAGGGCATCCGGGTCAGCCTCCTTTAAGTCCGCCTGCTCCATCTTCTGTAGCTCTTCCTTAGACAAATACATACCAAACCCTCCAGCTTTACATTCCATATATATACATACAAAGTATGTCCTATTCCCCGATTGTACCCTGTCCTGCCTGATATGCACTCTTTATCTGGTGTTTCCCACAATACCGCTAAGTTTATGTATATGGTTAAAATCTCCCCAAAACACTATATGCAAAGACCGTCTGGCCGACTGCCCGATGCCCCGCAGCGCCCTTTCCCGCTGCGGCACACCCCGGACGCCGCTCCGGCTGCCGTGGTCTCCGGCAGTGGTATCATTATCATCCGGCGTTTCAGGACAGCCTGCCAAAGCCGCCCCATGCCGGGGATGCCGCTCCTATTTTTCCGTCTTCTGTTACGATTCCTTGGTCTAACCCCAGAAAAGCACTGCCACTTACTTCCCTGCGGGCAAATATCTCTCCGCGAAGCTCCCCCCTCATCACCCTTTCAGGTGTTCCGAATTTCTTGTATCCTTACATACTGATATTCCGCCCCGGTGCATAGCTGGAACTGCCGGGGCTTTTGTTGTCAAGGTACGCTGCCCGTCCATGGAAGCCATGCCCATAAGGGTTTCATCCACAGCATTTATCCCAAAAGTAGAAATTTTCGTCTTACAGCCTGTAGTCACAGGCCTGCCTGGGAGCGCCTTAAACAGGTATCCCCGGGCAGGCCGGCAACATCCAGTTTTCCCCTACTCGATTTTCTTTAGTTCCTCCGCCATGTTCTCCAATACCTTTATCAGAAAAAGTGCCTGTGATTCTGTACTTTCCAGCAACACTTTCTGCACCCTTTCGGTACAGTCCCCCTTCACAGTTCCTGCTATAAATTTAATGACAATATCCGCTCCCAGCACTGCCATTACCTTTTGGTATGTGCCCAGCCCCGGCTGCCTTGCCCCGGCCTCAATCTTCTTTAAATGGGATTCACTGATGCCTGCCGCTTCCGACACCTCCACCCTGCTCATCCCCTTTGCCATGCGCAATTCTTTCACTATACCCCCTAGATCCGTGCTTTTCCTGCTTATCATCCTGTTCCTCCTGGTTGGTGTTTATTATAAGGTTGCTCCATATTTTTGGGAAGTGACTGACTGTGCCCTTTTTTCCATAAAAGGGTACTTACAAGCCTTTCTACAATTCCCGCCCTTTTCCGTCAGCGCCATCCGCCATTTCCCAACATCATTCTTTCTTTTCTGCCTGTGTTTTCATGGTTTTGTCGAACGATTTTTACTTTATGCCAAAAACAAAAACAGCCTGACCCTGACAGCCAGACCGTTTTAACAACTAAATATAACTGCATTTTTCATATTTCTCTTCCATATGCCCCTGCCTTTTCAACAAATAATTTCGCAAATGCAGGATTGGACGGATAATACAAATGTGGAAATCCCATCCATTTATTTTCTTCCTCTATCACACAAAAATAACCTTTGCCCGTTACCGGCTTTACCGCCATAATATCTTCCCCATTACAGGTACTGTCATAATAATGAAATTCATGCCCCTTAATTTTACTGCCTTCCGGCAAAAAGCAGCTTTTCTTCTCCTGCATTTCGATATAACCAAACCGTACCAGCTTCCCGGTATCATAACACTTTGCTGGAATGACCCCGGCCATGGCATAACTGATTCCTTCCCTGTCAATGAGCGCATTGTGCAAATACATAAAGCCGCCGCACTCTGCCACCACCGGCATCCCCCTTTCCACAGCCTCCCTCACCGACTTTCGCATGGTAATATTCCTGCTTAACTTTTCCCCATACAATTCCGGATATCCACCCCCAATCAAAAGCCCGCTACATGCGTCCGGCAGTTTTTTATCATGGAGCGGTGAAAACCAGACAAGCCTTGCCCCATTTTCCTGTAGCAATAAAAGATTATCCCTGTAATAAAAACAAAAAGCCTCATCTCTTGCCACTGCAATTACCGGCTTTGTCTCTACGCTGTCCTTCTGTATGGATTCGCCTGCCGGTTTTCCCCATCCCACGCTTTCCAAATTATCTGCTGTCCTCCCCCATCCAGCCTCTTCTTCCGATTCATCTTCCGATTTGTTCCCTGTACCGGCTTTCTCCATCTCTCCCGCACTTTCTGCTATCCTCATAATGTCCGGCAGCGATACGGTCTTTTCAAATTCTGCTGAAAGCTTTGCCAGCCTGCCCTTAATCCCTTCCAGTTCATCCGGCATGACAAGCCCCAGATGGCGGCTTCCCACATGGAATCCTTCCTTCTCCGGCAAAAAACCAGTCACAGGCAGATGCAGTTCCTTTTCGATCAGAGGTTTTATGGTTTCATAGAGCCCTTCGGAAATCCTGTTCAGGATAACTCCCCTGATCAGACGCTCCGTATCATACTGTAAAAACCCTGCCAGAAATGGGAGGATGGAACGCCCCATCCCTTTCACATCCGCCACAAGTACCACAGGCGTACCGGTTATCTTTGCCAGATGATAGGAAGACCCCTCTTCCCGGATTCCTCCCAGCCCGTCATAAAGCCCCATAACCCCTTCCATAACAGCAACTTTTGCTCCCGCCGCATGATTTTCAAAAAGCTGTCCGGTCTGCTCCCTGCCTGTAAAAAAGGTATCCAGATTGTAAGAAGGAACGCCCAGTGCCTTTTCGTGAAACATAGGGTCAATATAGTCCGGCCCGCACTTAAAAGCTACCGGGGCTTCTCCCTTATTCTTCAATGCCTGCAAAAGCGCACAGGTAACCGTAGTCTTCCCACTTCCGCTCTTTGGCGCTGCTATCATGACTCTTTTGACCTTCATTTACATTCTCCCAGATTAAAACTACAAATCCACACCGGGTTTTCCGCTTTCATCAAATGATAATTTCCCATTTCCTTAACCCGGCTTACCTGCACCTGCACCATTTCCGCATCCCTTATCCAAAAATCCCCGAGACACTCTTTCATCTCACAGATAGTTTCCATACTGACCACATTGACCACAACCCGCATTCCGGGGGTTCTCCGATACAGCTCATCCAGTATTTCCTTAAGGCGGCCCCCGCTTCCCCCGATAAAGGCATGAGTAGGGGCAGGCAAATTTTTAAGCCCTTCCGGCGCTCCTGCCTCCACCACCGTTATATTATCCAGCCTGAATTTTTCTTTGTTCTCCCTGATCAGGGATACCGCTTCCTGTTTCTGTTCTATGGCATAAACCCGCATCTCTTCCGAAAGCCCCGCCACCTCCACCGCAACCGAACCTGTTCCGCTGCCAATGTCATAAACAACCGCCCCCGGATATAACCGCAGTTTACAGATACTGATCTCCCTCACTTCCTCTTTTGTCATGGGAACCTTGCCCCTGATAAATTCCCCGTCCGCCTTGCCGTGAGTAAGAGACGCCCTGCCCGCATGGGAATTTCTTACCATGCAGGTATACAGACCTTCCTCCGCAAGGCTGCGGCACTCTTTCGGGGAAAGTGTCCTGACCCATTCTTCCTCATAGGATAGCTGATAGGCCACAGTCACCTCGCATTCCCCCATATCCGCTTTTTCCAAAAGCTCTCCCAGCCGGTTTACATCCCTGACCCCGGACATAAGGAAAAAAGTCTTTTCCTTTCTTTCTATCTTTTTCACAATTCCCGATAATTCTTTTCCATGCATACTATAAATAGCCGCATCCTGCCAGCTTTCCCCCATACGGGCCGCAAGGGCTGCAACCGAAGAAATCCCCGGAAGGACACGGAGCGAAGCATTTAAGCCTCCCGCGCGGATTTCTTCCATAAGTGCGCGGTATAGCCCCCGGCATCCACTGTAAAAACCACTGTCCCCGGAAAAAAGTACAACTACCCTTTTCCCCTCAAAGGGTATATCCTCCGCAGATAAATCTCCCGGAAACCCATGGTTTTCCTGCATTTTCTTTAAATATGGAATGATCTGCTCCGCCTGATAAATCGGGCGTTTTTCCAGCCTTGGCCGAAAAGGGGACAGTATCCTTTCAGCACCCAGCAAAACATCCGCCTCGTCCACCGCCTCCTGCACTTCTTTCGTCAGCCCGCTCCTGCTCCCCATGCCCACACCGGCAAGGGTAATCTGCAAAAAATCTTCGTTGCAAAGCTTCTTCCCATAAAGCCTTTCCAACTCCCGGCACACTTTATAAAAAGAAATCCCCTCGTCCTTCGGGCGTCCGACCACAAATACTGCTGTCCCTGTTTTTTTCGCAGCCTCCAGTTTTTCCGAAAATCCCCCTGATACCCCGCTTTCCTTTGTGACCAGAACCGAAATTCCATATTGCCTGAGCATTGCTTCATTCATGGATGCTGAAAAAGGACCCTGCATGGCAATAATCTGTTTCCCGCAGATTCCCCACTCCATACACAGGGAAAGACTTTCCACGCTGGGCAGAACCCTGACGTAAAGCCTTTTTTTAACCTCATCTGAAATACAATAACAGGGCAGTTCCTTACTTCCCGTAGTCAGAAGAATATTTCCTTCCGTTTCCATTAACGCCTCCGCACAGGCATGGATTGTGTCGAAAAAGGTAACGCCTTCTTTTCTATAAGAAAGAGACACGTCTCTTTTCAGCCGGAAATACAAAATTTCCCTCCCGCCGGAAACAAACTGCAGAGCATTCAACTCATCAACCGCCGCCCTGATATTCCTGGTAACGACCTCTGCGTAAGGGTGGGTTGCGTCTACTACCGCAAGGTAATTCCCCCGCCCGATGAGTTCCCTTATTTCTTCCTGTCCCATCCTTCCCTGATGAACCTTTACAGCCGGATGGCTTTTTAAGACAATTTCCCCATACTGCGTTGCAACGCAGAGCGTATGGCCGATTCCCACAGCCGCCAGATACTCCGACAGCTTCCTCCCCTCAGTTGTTCCCGCAAATATCAGTAAGTCTTTCACCCATATCCTCCTGCCTGTAGCCCCTTTTAGTCACCAGTTTTCCGTTTATAATCTCAGAACCGGAATTTCCCACAAATACCGTTGTAAACATGTTTACTTCCTTCTCCCGCAATTCCTTTAAGGTACAAACCTCCGCCCTGGTTCCTTCCCTGCCTATATTTTCCACATAACCACAGGGGCGCTCTGCCTCCATACTGCCAAGCAGAATGTCGCATGCCCGCCTTAAATAATCTTTCCTTTTATTGCTGGAAGGATTATAAATGGCAATGGCAAAATCCCCTGCGGAAGCGGCCAGAAGCCTTTTTTCAATCTTCTCCCAGGGCGTCAGCAAATCGCTTAAGCTGATCACACAGAAATCGTGGTTTAAAGGCGCTCCGAGAACTGCCCCGCCGCTGCTTGCCGCCGTAACTCCCGCTATCACCATAAGTTCTGTGTCCGGATAATCTCTCCCGATTTCATACATCAGGGATGCCATCCCATAAATCCCCGCGTCCCCGCTGCATACAAGAGATACCCTCTTTCCCTTCGCAGCCTCCTGAAAGCAGAGAATACAACGCTCCCGCTCTTTGCGCATAGGAGTAGAGAGCAATTCCTTTTCCCTGAAACGCTCCCCCAAAAGCTGTAAGTATACCGTATATCCAACGATTACGTCCGACCGCTCCAAAGCCGCAATTGCTTCCCCTGTCATCATCTCCTCTTTTCCCGGTCCCATTCCCACGATAGTAATCCTGTTTTTATTCCCCATCAAAATTCACGCTCCATTCCCTTTTCGCAACCGCAATCGTCATTCCGTCCTGTGCATATTTTCCGGCAATCAGCCTTCCGCCCATACCGCAGGCTTTCATGGCCGCCCGCTCGCACACGTTGTCAACACCCACCTGCTCCTGCACAAACAAAGACCCGGTAAACTCCCCTTCCGTCTCCATAAGTTCCTGCGGAGTATAGGTAAAAAAGGGAATATTTGTTTTCCGGCACCACGCAAGGATTCCCAGCTCCTCTTTTTTTAGCGTAATAGAAGCAAGCGCCCAGATCTCTTCCGACAGAATACCCAGTTCCTTAAGCTTTTCGGAGATAAAGCTTTCGATTTCCTGAACCTGTTTTCCTTTTTTACAACCAAGACCAATCACATATTCCTTTGGCCTTAAAACAAGCAGCGCGCCCAGGTTCCCTCTCCGGGAAGTGACTGCCACGTCCGCCGAATCCTCTTTCCGGGAAATATCTGCCGCCTCATCTATGGGGCATTCCGCCTCCCTCTCCGGCGGGTATTCCACCACCTTTACCTCCTCCGGTATGGAAGCATACCCTTTGATATGACCCCTTTCTATGGAAAGCGTAATCTTCTCCCCCGCCAATACTTTTGCAGATACTGCCGCAATTCCTTCCCTGTTTATAATGGAAAGCCCGTTCCTTTTGGCAAACAAATCCACTGCAAACATCCCGCCAATATCCGTTGCGGTAGTGATGACCGGCTCTGCGCCTATCCTTCCAGCCAAAAACTCTGCCAGCCCATTGGCGCCGCCCATATGCCCGGAAAGGATTGGAATCACATATTTCCCCTTCTCGTCCATCACAAGCACCGCGGGGTCATGAAGCTTATCCGTCAGATACGGGGCGACTGCCCTGACCGCAATGCCGCAGGCTCCTATAAACAGCGTGGCATTTTTCTCCTGCAGCTGCGCCTTTGCCCATTCGCCTACCGAGCCCTCCACAAACAGTACCGATTCCCGTTGTTTTTCCTCATCAAGATATCCCCTGTATTTCGTATATAGCTGGATTTCCATTTTATCCGTCTCTGCCAATTCCTTTGCAAGCCGCCCCGCAAGCATTCTTCCGCTGCGTGTAAAACTGATGATACTTATTTTCATGTCAGCCTCCGATCCCGAAACTCCGTGGAGAAATCCGGAGCATACAGTCTGGACCGGCTGTAATGCTGATGCGTGACTACATCTCCCACCAGTACCAGCGCCGTCTTGGTAATGTCATGCTCTCCGGCCGTCTCATACAGCGTTCCCACCGTACAGAGATAGGCTTCCTCTTCCGGCCATGTTGCCTTATAGACAAGGGCGGCGGGCGTGTCTTTCCGGTATCCGCCCACTATCAGCCTTTTACTGAGTTCCTCCAGCATTCCGGCGCTTAAATAAATCGCCATGGATGCCTGATGCACTGCAAGGCTCTCAATCCGCTCTTTTTCCGGCACCTTTGTTTTCCCTTCCATTCGCGTAATAATCAGGGATTGGGAAACCCCGGGCAGGGTATATTCCAGATTTAAGGAAGCCGCCGCCCCAAAACAGGCACTCACCCCCGGACAGCTCTCATAAGGGATTCCCAGCCTGTCAAGCTCGTCCATCTGCTCCCTGACCGCCCCATAGATACTGGCATCTCCAGTATGCAGCCGGACCAACATCTTTCCTCCATCCTGTGCCCTTTTCATAACAGCAATCACTTCCTCAAGGGTCAGCTTTGCACTGTTATATATCTCGCACCCTTCCTTCGCATAGGCAAGCAGTTCCGGATTTACCAGAGAACCCGCATAAACAATTACATCCGCCTGAGAGAGCAGCCGCATTCCCCTGACTGTAATCAAATCTGCCGCTCCGCATCCTGCGCCAACAAAATAAACCATTCTTCCGCCCCCTTACTCCTTGCCAGTTCCCCGTATTCATTGGAATACAGGACACAATCCATCTGTAAATTCCCTCCTGCGCGCTTTTCCAGATAATAACAGATACGCTCCGCCGCATATTCCATCACCGGACGGACTTTTCCCTTTTCCGAAAGCACCGCCACCGCTTCCTCCGTGGTCACGCACTCTAATATCCTGCGGCATTGCTCCGGCTCCGCTCCCTCTTTTATGGCAAATGCGGCAAGCAGCTCCATCCGGGCGTCCGCCTCCCTGGAATGGGTATTCATAATTCCGCCCGCCACTTTAATCAACTTGCCGATATGCCCGGTTAAAAGGACTTTGGAAAACCCAAGTTCCACTGCCATATCAATGGTCTCTCCGATAAAATTACTGCATTTCACACTCCGGTCCAGGTCATATCCGTAAGCCCGCTTCATAAATTCCTGCCCATAATTTCCCGGCGTGATTGCCGCATAGTGAAAGCCCTGCACCCTTCTCTGGTTCAGTTCCACCCTGATGGTATCCAGAATGGCCTGGCTGCTCATAGGCTCCACAATCCCGCTTGTTCCCAATATGGAAATGCCTCCCACGATTCCAAGTCTGGGATTAAAAGTCTGTGCGGCCAGCCGCTCCCCTTCCGGCACAAAAATCTCGACCTTAAGGCTGCCCCTGTAATCTGCAATCCGGCAGACCTCAAGCACCTCCCTGCGGATCATCTCTCTGGGAACATGATTAATTGCCGCATTTCCTACCGGCTGATCCAGCCCCGGCTTCGTCACCCTTCCTACCCCTGTACCACCGTCAATATATATCTCCTGCCTGTTTTCCTCCGCCTGCAATCCATCTTTCCAGATTCCCGCCGTATTCCTGTTTTCAGCGAAAGAAACTTTTGCATAAATCCACGCACCCGTGGTCACGTCCGGGTCATCCCCTCCGTCCTTTTCCACCCCGCAGCTTACCACATCTTCCCCTCTTGCAATATCGAGAATACTGGCCCGGTAAGGGATTCCCTTTGGCGTTTCTATGGTAATCTCTGTTTTCATCTTTCCCGTCAGGAGCATATACGCCGCCGCTTTTGCCGCTGCCGCCGCACAGCTTCCCGTTGTAAATCCACACCGCATAATGCTTCTCCTAACGCTGTACACACCTATACAAAATCGCATTACATATGGCGGCGGCAATACTACTGCCTCCCTTTCTGCCCCGATTCACAATGTAAGGAACTCCACTCTTCATAATCAGTTCCTTTGCAGCCTCCACATTCACAAACCCTACCGGAACTCCAATCACAAAAGCCGGCTTAAAATATCCTTCCTGTATCATTTCGTACAACTGTATCAATGCAGTAGGAGCGTTACCGATTGCGAAAATGACAGGCTTCCCAATCTTTGCCGCTTTCTCCATGCTAAGAGCCGCCCTGGTCCTGCCCTGCTGCCCGGCAAGCCTTGCCACATCCTCATCCGCCATAAAACAGTGCGCCTCCCCGCCCAGCTTTGCAAGCGCCTTTTTATTAATTCCGGATAGCGCCATGTTGGTGTCCGTCACAATGTCCGCGCCGCCAAGCAGGAGCTTTCCGGCAATTTCCACCGCATTTTCAGAGTAGGTCATGGTTTTTGCATAATCAAAATCCGCACTGGTATGAATCACTCGCTTCGTGACCATTTCCTCTGATGCTGGAAGCGTAATCCCCCGTTCCACAAGTTCTGCCGAAAGTATCTCAAAGCTCTTTCTCTCAATTTCCTCCGGCCTTAGATATTCTATCCCGCTTAGTCTGTCCAAGTTATCCCTCCCTGGCGCATTCTTCTATCGCCTTTAATAATGTCTCATTCTCTTTTCTGCTTTTTACCGCAATCCGGTAAAACCCCTTTGACAATCCCCTGTAATTCCCGCAATCCCGGATCAGGATACCTTTCTTAAGTAACTTCCCATACAAATCTTCCCCACTGTAAACCAGCAGAAAATTTGCCTCCCCGGAAATCACATGGATGCCGGCCCCTTTAAGCCCCTCTGCCAGAAACTGTCTTTCCTTTGCCACATAGCCTGCCGTTTTGATAAGAAACTCCTTCTGTGCGGCACACGCGCATCCTGCCGCCTGTGCAAAAACGGAAAGATTCCACTCCGGGAGCTGCCCTGCTATCCTTCCAAGGAGCTTTCGGTTGGAGCAGACAAGATACCCGAGCCGCACCCCTGGAATGGCAAATATTTTCGTAAAAGCCCTGACAAGAATTAAATTATCATACTCTTCCATCTCATCAGTAAAAGAACGGTTTCCCTCACAAAACTCAATAAAACATTCATCCAATACTACATAAATTCCCCTCTCCCTGCAATGGGATAGCAGCTTTCTCAAATACTCCCTGCTCATGAGAGTTCCAAATGGATTGCCCGGATTTGCCACAAACAAAAGTCCGGTATCCTGCGTCAGCACCGAAAAAAATTCTTCCCCAAGCCGAAACACATTTTCTTCTCTCATTCCGTAATAAACAATCTCTCCTCCGGCTGCCCCGGCTGCATATTCATACCCGTAAAAAGATGGCACCGGTATCACTGTCCGCCCTGGCCTGATTCCATGGACGCATGCCATAAACAGCTCTGACGCTCCATTCCCGAAAAGCAAGTATTCCGCTGGTACTTCCAACATTCTGCTGACCGCTTTTTTCAGTTCTTCCCCGTCAATATCCGGATATCTGTCGCAGTTCTCTACCGCTTTATGCAAGGCTTCCTTTACCGTCTCCGGTATGCCAAGGGGATTGATATTGACAGAAAAATCAAGCTCTATCCGGTTCCTGTAGATATCCCCTCCATGTATCCCTTTCATCGACCTTCCTCCCAAAAACTGCGCCCGGCAATGATTCAAACTCCAGCAAAAAGCCTCCAAACCAATACCATAAAAAGCAGAAATATAATCTCCCCAAGCCAGGCTGTCAGATACATCAGCCGGTTTGCAAACCTGATATCTTCAAACTCCACCTTACGCAGGTCATCCCCGATATACGGTTTTTTTACCACTTTCCCAAAATAACTGGCATCCCCGGCAAGCCGTATCCCCAACGCCCCCGCACACACCGATTCTGTCTGGGCGGAATTGGGACTTGCGTGTTTACGGTTGTCTCTCCTGTAAATGGCTAATGCCCCTTTCCCCGAAAAGCGCTTCCCGCCTATGCAGGCAGCTAAAATCATAAGATATGCGCTGATTCTTGCCGGGATATAATTCGCCCCGTCATCCAGCCTTGCGGCCGCCCTTCCGAAGTAGAAATGTTTCTCATTCTTATACCCCACCATGGAATCCAGGGTGTTGACCGCCTTATACCAGAACCCCAACACCGGCCCTCCCACCGCCGTATACAGCATGGGCGCAATGACCCCGTCAGAAGTATTCTCCGCAACCGTCTCAATCGCCGCCCTGGCAATTCCTTCCCCGTCAAGACATTCGGTATCCCTGCCTACAATCATGGAAACCGCCTTCCTTGCCCCCTGCAAATCAGAGCTTTTCAGGCAGCGGTACACTTTCATGCTTTCCACCTTCAGGCACTTTGCGGCAAGAATCTGATACGTCATAACCGCTTCCGCAAATACCCCGGCCAGGGGATGGAACAGATATGCCAGCAACAGCACAAGGGCCGCTGTAACCGGCGCTGCAAAGGTAACAATGACCACAAGCCAAATCCCCAGCCGCAGTTCCTTTTCTGCATTCCGCTCCGGCTGCGTCTGTCCTGCCCCCGCATTCCGGTTTTGACCAATCTCACTATTTCTTAAATATTTTTCCCGGAAATACTTTTCCGTTTTCGTAATCAGGCTTCCAATCAGCCGGACGGGATGAGGGAGAAAATAGGGGTCTCCCAGAACCATATCCAGCAAAAAACCTGTAAAAAACGCAATGATGTGATATCCCATTTCCGCCCTCCATTCCTAGCCGCTATAGCTCCGCTGCCCCTGACAGCTTCAGCCCTGCACTTCCCCAATGGCAGCTACAGATATATCCCTTTCCATTTGCCGCCTGATAGCTGAAATAATCCCCGCCAAGGTATCGGGAAAGCAGAGACATGATGGTGCCTCCATGCACGATTATCCCCACTGTCTCTGGCATTTCACCCTCTGCCTTACTGACCTGCCTTATCATTTTTTCAAACCCTGTCTCACAGCGCAGCATAAACCCTTCCCTGCTCTCCCCCTCTGGAAAAGGAAGCGTACCGTTACTGTCAATCCACTTCTGATAACGCTGATCCCCCTGCAGCTGTCTGTAATTTTTCCCTTCAAATGCCCCAAAATCTATCTCTGTCCACTCTTTTATACGAACCGGCGCAAGAGCCGGATAAAGAATCTCCGCAGTCTGCATACATCTTTTCATGGGGCTTGCAAACAGCGCATCAAGCCCCGGATAATTTCCCCGTTCCTTATACAACAGCAGTTCCTTTATCCCCTCCTCAGAAAGAGGTTCCTCCGTTTTCCCCAGATATCTGTGTTCCTGATTGGACCATGTTGCCCCGTGCCTTATCATCACAAGCGTTATTTGATTTTCTGTCCAATTCCGCATATCACACGCACCACTTCCTCTGCCTTCCCGGCCAGCTCCACAAGGATTCTTCCCGTCTGCTCCCTGTACTGCCTCTCAAACGCCTCCACCGGCACGATACCGTTTCCGATTTCATCGCTGATAATCACGCAATCCGGGAAATTCTTCAAAAATTCTCCCACTTCCGCCTCCGGACAGCCTCCCCGCAGCATACAGCCCTTGATCCAATTATGAAAATGGTCAATGACAACCATTTCCGTTCCGGCGTCCGCCTCTTTTGGCAGTTCACCGTCCCATACCCTGTACCTGTCCGCTTTGCAACGCCCAAGCACATAGGCAAGCTTTCCCTGTGCATATCCTCCAATCACCAGCTTCATCCCAATCTCCCTATAATCTCCATAACCGCCGCCATAAGCATCATGCTCCCTTCACAGACCAGGACAAAAAAACCTACCGTATCGCCTGTAATGCCGCCAAATTCCTTTTTGCTCCGCCAGTAATAATAGAAAAAACAAACCAAAGCAGCCCCGGCCACAGCCGCCGCACCAAGAGACTGCCAGAGCATAAAACCGATGCAGCACACTCCCTGCAGATACAAAGACCATTTCACAATGCTTTTCTGGGAGCTGTCCGCAAAATGGTAAAGCATCCCTTCCTTTTTTGCCGTGGGGAAAGAAACCACACTGATTCCGCTCAGGCACCGGGATAAGAAAAATCCGCCGCTTAATACCCGCAAAAGCCCGACGCTTCCTACCTCCGAATAGGCCCCGAGATAAAGCAGCCCGTATACCGCAAGCATAATCACCGCAAATGCCCCGATGTGGGAATCCTTTAAAATTTCCAGCTTCTTTTCTTTCGTTCCATAGGAACGGAGCGCATCCATGGTGTCCATAAAACCGTCCACATGAAACCCTCCCGTAACCACAAGCGGGATTGCCGCCCCGACCATCGTGCGGCACAAATTTCCAACCGCCAGCCTTTGACACAGAACATTCCACAGATAAAAACAGATGCCCACCGCTGCCCCGACCCACGGGAAGAAGCAGAGCATGTACTTCATATCCTTTTCTTCCCATGGAAACTGCCAAACAGGAATCGCAGAATAAATCGAAAAAGCAATGACAAGGGATTTTAAAATGTACATGGGACATTCCCTCCCTGCTCTTTTTTCAATAGGACGGGAATGCCGGCCACCACTTCCACCACCTGTTCCGCCATAGCCGCAAGCCTTTCATTGATCCGCCCCATGGTGCGGATATAAGCCATTGTGGTATCATCATAGACCCTTCCGTCCTCAAAAACATTGTTGCTTACAATTACAAGATGCGTAAGTTCCTCTTTTAATAAAGCAATCCCACTTACAATCTTTTCCACCACTGCCTCATCCTCCACAGGCTCCTGTCCGTCAAACATCTCGTTTGCCGCAAGGTTTGAGATACATTCCAGCAAAGCCGCCCCTTTTCCATGCCCGTACTTTTCTGTCCGCTCCTGACACAAATTTATCTTATCTGCCGCCAGCCCGATATCCACCGGCTGCTCTATGGTAAAAAATCCCTTACCGCTCCTTTGCCGCCTGTGCCTTTCTATCCGCCCTCTGGTCTCATCATCATAAATACGCATGGTGGCAAGATAATACTTCTGTCCGGGAAATAATGCCATATAATCCTCCGCCCAGAGCGACTTCCCGCTTCCGCTTCCTCCGATTACCAAAACCATCATAATCCTATCCCCCGTACTTGCTCCCTATTTCATTGGGGCACAAACTCCATACTCGTAACAGTTCAGCCTTTGGCTTCACTGTTACGGAATCTGCCCATTCCAAGTCGCCTTCGGCGAGAGGGCAGATTCCCTCTTGGCACAATTTACACGTTTCCACGGACTTTGCAGCAAGTGCAAAGTCCTGGGCTGAACTGTTACCCATACTCTTCCTTTTCATACCGCTCATATTGCGCTATCCGGATATCGGAAAAAGTCGCCCCGTCCTCATAGACAGCCAGTGCCAGGTCAAGAAGCGAAAGCATCATCACCGCCCCCGTTCCTTCCCCCAGGGCCATTTCCCCCTCGATTACCGGCCTAAGCCCCAATTCCCGGCAGATTTTTTCCATTGCAGGCTCCTTCCCCTTATGGGAGGAAATCAGATACCCACAGGTTCCCGGAAGAATCCGCTCCGCCAAAAGCGCAGCAACCATACTGATTACCCCATCCAGTACCACCGGTATATGAAAAAGAGCGCCGCCCATGCAAACCCCTGCAAGACCGCCTATATCAAAGCCGCCAACTGCTTCCAGAATCCTGAGAGCCTTCATTTCCATGCCCTCTGCCTTCTCCTCCTCCGTCTCTTTCAAATGATACCGTTCAAGCGCCCGGGCAATGACCTCGCGCTTGTGCGCCAGTTTTTCATCACAAAGCCCTGCCCCTCTCCCGGTCACTTCGGAAACGTCACAGCCAAGGAGAGCCGCCGCCACAGCGCTGCTGGTAGTGGTATTCCCGATTCCCATCTCACCTGTGGCAAGAATCCCGTATCCCTTTTCTTTACAGTCCGCCGCCAGCCTGATTCCGGTAAAGATTGCTTTCAGGGCTTCCTCCTGTGTCATAGCCGGTTCCACGTTAAAGTTCCTTGTCCCGCACCGGATTTTCCGCTCCAATACTCCCGGTATTGTTTCCTTGCAGTTCATGCCGATGTCTACCGGAATGGTATCCGCGCCAATCCTCTCCGCCATCCTTCCTACCGAGGATTTCCTCTTTGCCATGTTTTTAGCCACTGCAAAAGTGACCTCCTGCCCGGACTGGCTGATTCCCTCCGCAACGATTCCGTTGTCGGCACACATGATAATGACAGCCTTCTTCCCAATGTCCGGTCTTTCCCTGCGGCTGGCTGCCCCGATCTGCGCAACCAAAGCCTCAAACCTCCCCATGCCATTTAAGGGCTTTGCCACATGGTCCCAGTTTGCAAGAACCCTTCTGCGGATTTCTTCATCCGGCCTGTCAATTTTCAGTTTCAGCAGGGCTTCCAATGTGTTTGTATCTGTGATTGCGTTTGTATCTGTGCCTACATCTGTATTTGTACCTGTATCCGCACCTGTATTTATCTCCCTATTTAAGCCGGGCTTCCTTAAGCATTCCATAAATTTCCTCCATATCCAGATATTTGCGCAGGGTATCCGCCAGCCTGTCATACTGCCTTTCCTTAAAACTTCCATAGTCCTCAAAGCCGGTTTCTTCCAGCCTGATTCCCTTTTGCTCCGCAAGTGCGCCTATCAGTGCGGCGGCAGTTTTCCCCCTGTCAAAAATCCCATGAAGATAGGTTCCATACACATTCTTTCTGTTAATCACGACATCCGTATCCGCCTGCCGCACCCGACTCTCTGTCCCTTCCTGCTGCGTAACAGCTTTTTCCTCCCCGCAAAATACCCCATCTTCCATAAGTTCTGTCCGCCCCATATGAATCTCATAACCCGCATATTCCATCCCGGAAAGCCCCTTCAGAATCCCTTCCACAGGATTGATTTTCCCCTCCGTTATGCAGCGCACCTTTTCCTCCCCCATCCGGGTATGCACGGGAAGCAGCCCCATTCCCCGAAGGCTTCCTCCCTCCTCCACCCCTTCCGGGTCTAAGAGCCATTCCCCCAGCATCTGATAACCGCCGCAGATTCCAAAGACCGGAATTTCCGCCGCCAGCTTTTTCACAGCCGCCTCCATGCCATTTTCGCGCATCCATTTCAAATCCCCCATGGTATTCTTGCTTCCGGGAAGCATGACCATATCCGGATGGCCCAACTGCGATGCATGAGTGACATAGCGGACGGATACAAAAGGCGACTGTTCAAAGACATTAAAGTCCGTGAAATTGGATATTCTCGGGTATCGGATTACCGCAAGGTCAATACAGCCTTTCTTTCTCTGGCTAAACCGCTCCGTCAGGCTGTCCTCATCCTCCAGCGCAACATCCATATAGGGAACCACACCCATGACCGGAACGCCGCCCTTTTGTTCCAGTATGGCAATACCGGAATCAAGCAAAGAGGCATCTCCCCTGAATTTATTGATGATGATCCCCTTTACCCTTTCCTTCTCCGCTTCCGTAAGCAGCATGAAAGTTCCCAAAAGCTGGGCAAACACGCCGCCCCTGTCAATATCCCCCACCAGAAGCACAGGGGCGTCAATCATCTCCGCAAGCCCCATATTCACAATGTCATTTTCCCGCAGATTAACCTCCGCAGGGCTGCCCGCCCCCTCCACCACGATAATATCCGCATATTCTTCCAGTTTCCGAAAGGCATTTTTGATATCCGGAATCAGCTTTTTCTTATAGGCAAAATAATCCCTGGCGCTCATATTCCCCAGAACTTCCCCGTTTACAATGACCTGTGAGCCGGTATGGCTTGTGGGCTTTAACAAAATGGGGTTCATGCAGACCATGGGCTTTATGCCTGCCGCCTCCGCCTGCATGACCTGCGCCCTTCCCATCTCAAGCCCTTCCTCCGTGATATAGGAATTCAGCGCCATATTCTGGGACTTGAAAGGGGCCACCCGGTATCCGTCCCTGTTCATAATCCGGCAAAGCCCCGCTGCCAGAAAGCTTTTCCCCGCATTAGACATTGTGCCCTGTACCATAATTACCTTTGCCATTGCTACTCTCCTCTTCCAACCCGCCCAAGATACCCAAGGAGCTTTTCATTCCCCTGAAAGTTCTCCTCTGAAAGTCCAAAAAGCCTTTTTATAAAATCCCCCCTGAAAATCTCCCCCGGCGGACCATACCTCTCCACATATTCCCCCTTAAGGCACAGAATCTTATCGGAAACAATTTTAGCCAGTTCCAGTTCATGCAGCGACATAATCACCGTAAGCCCCTTCTTTTCCCGCAGTGCAAGGAGTACCGAAAGAAATTCAAGCTTATGCCTGATATCCAGAAAGGAAACCGGCTCGTCCATGACGATAATCTCCGGCTCCTGAGCGATTGCCCTTGCAAGCATGACCCTCTGCCTCTGCCCATCGCTGACCTTCGTAAAATCCTGATGCCTGATCCCGGATACATGGACCAGTTCCATTGCTTCCCCCACAAGAACGCGGTCCTCCTTAGACAGAATGCCGAAATATCCGGTATATGGATATCTTCCGGTAGCCACCACATCCTCACAGGTCATCAATTCCGTCTGCATTTTTTCCGTAAAGACAACCGCCATCTTTTTAGAAAGTTCCCGTCCTGACATCTGTCCCGTATCTTCCCCATCCAGAAAAACCGCCCCGCCAAGGAGCCGAAGCTGCCCCGCAATGCTTTTCAGCAGGGTAGACTTTCCAGCGCCGTTAGGGCCCACCAGCGTCATAATCTCTCCCTTATTAAGGCCAATCTCTATATCCTTAACCAGCGGCTTCCCCTGATATCCCACAAGGAGCTGCTTTGTCTGAAAGTAATACTCCATTATGCCGCCCTCCCTTTTCTACGCTCCGACATAATCCATAGCACCACCGGAGCGCCGAAAATCGCCGTTACCGTGCTGATGGAAAGTTCCGTAGGGGCAAGCAGGGTTCTTGCCAGCAGATCGCTGAGCAGGCAGAAAACACTCCCTCCCAGAAAACAGGCCGGTATCATCTTAAGGGGCCGGGCTGTCCCCAACAGCTTCCTGACCAGATGCGGCGTTGCAATCCCCACAAAAGAAATGGGTCCGGCAAAAGCCACCACACATGCAGACAGGATACTGGAAAGCATTACCAGACATACCCGCAGGAATTTCAGGTTTACCCCCATGTTCCGGGCATAGATTTCCCCCAGCCGGTATGCCGAAAGGGGCTTTGACAACAGAAAGACCGCCGCGAATGCAGGAGCTACCACCACTGCCATGACCTGTACATTCTCCCAGGTCATGCCCGAAAAGCTTCCCCTCGACCAGTTGTGGAGATTGACAATCTGGGCGTCGCTTGCAAAAGTAACCACCAGCTCCGTGACTGCCGAACAGATATAGCCGATCATCACCCCGCTGACCACCAGCATGGACATATGGCTGACCTTCCTCGACATCAGAAGCACAAACCCCATGGACAGCATTGCCCCCAGAAACGCTGCCAGTATCATAAATGCCGAAGTAACCCTGACCTCCCTTCCCGGCAGAATCTGCCATCTCATAAAAAATACCATCACAAGCGCTACCGCCATCTTTGCACCGGAGGAAATACCAAGCACAAAAGGCCCGGCAATGGGATTGTTGAAAAAAGTCTGTAACAGATACCCGGAAAGGGAAAGCGCCCCGCCAAGCAAAAACCCGGCCGCCGCCCTGGGCAGCCTGATATCCCACAGAATCCTTGCCGATGTCCCATTACTTTCCCGCCCTGTAAGCGCCCCTGCAATCTCCGGCAAAGGAATCCTCACGCTGCCAATACAGGCATTCAGGATAAAAAAAGCCAAAGCCCCCAGCGCAAGTAAAATATATGCCAACAGGCACCTGTATTCCCTCTTATCCATCATATATTTATCACTGCCCTTCCCTCCATACGTCCCCTTTTTCCCGATATTTCCTTTTCCCGGTTTTATAACGAGCGACAAAAATCTTTATTTTTGATTCACTGCTCCAATTTTGAAAGGGGAAACAGATAGTGCATCCCATCCTCTTTTCCCCGGAGCATACCGTGAATATCCTCCATCAGATACCCAATGGATAAAGACTGCTGGTACATGTCATTTGTGGTACACCACACGTTCCCTTCCCTGACTGCCTTAAAATCAGCCAAAGGCCCGCATTTATCCAATAATTCCTCCACACTGGAAACCCCGCCGTCAATGGAACTGTTATAAATCAGAAAATCCGCATCCTTTGCACCGTTGTAAAACTCCTCTACCTGCATGTTCAGGGTAGAGCGCTTTGTTTCCGGGCTGCCCAGATCCTCAAAGATATATCTGCCCCCGGCAAGCTCTATGATCTTCGGAATATAGTCCCCGGATTCCCTCACCTGCACCAGACCATTGGAAGTGATGAAAAAGAAAGCAACTGTCTTGTCCGTTTTCTCATCCTCACTTACCCTTTCAAGAATTTCCCGCTGCTTCTCGAATATCCGGTTTGCCTCCTCTTCCTTTCCCAACAGCGTCCCGTAAAACTTCACCCATTCCACCCTGCCAAGGGGGTGGGATTCATAGCTGGAATAGTCAATCATGGCGGGGATACCGAACTCTTCCAGTTTTTCTATCACCTCCGGGGAATGGGAAATCATCATGTTTTCCACTGCAAGGGAACACCCCTTAGAAACAATCAGCTCATAATCCGGCCTGTTATACTTGCCTGCATACACAATATCGCCATTTGTCATGGCTTCTCTTGCCGCTTCTATGTACCACCCGTCTTCCTTCTGCCCTGAAAATGCAATCGCATCCATGCCGCCTAACTGGGCAAACATATCCATGGCGGAAGAGGCAACCAGATAAATATCCCGAACCGGACGGTAAAGCACCGTGATATCTTCTTCCAGCCCTCCCGGTATCCCTCCATTTTCCGGTGCCAACAAAAAGCGCTCCCCATCCATGGTTGTGGTCAGCATAGTATAGCCGCCCTCGTAGTAATCTACCGTGAAGTTCTCCGCATAACAAAGCTCCATGCTGCTTTCATACACAAGCCCTGCCTCTGCCTGTTCTTCTGTCTTTTCCACTTCGGCGGACTCTGCCTGCGTCTGCCCGCCTGCTCCTACAGCCAAATCAGAAGAAGGACTGCCGCAGCCATACAGCCACGATAGCCCTGTAAAAAGCAGACTGAATATGATAATCTTCTTTTTTCCCTTCATATGCCCCTACCTCTCATTCCGCAGGCTTTACCGTATCTGAATGAAAGGTGATTGTATACTCCACCTCATGGGGTTTGCTCATAGCCACAGTATCGCCAATCACATCAATGGGCGTATCAAATTCCAAAACCGGAACCTCAAATACAGAATCGCCCTCTGTGTTGACTGGCAGATACTTTTCCCCGTCCACAATCATATAATCATAATTGGGGCTGCTCCATGTAAGAGTTGCGCTCACCGCTCCCTCTTTCACGGTAAGCGCTGCCGGGGATAAAACCGTTGCTTTCCCGCTTCCACCCTCAAAAGTAAGTTCCACCGTATAAGAGCCATCCTCAAGACTGCCCGCATCCCCGGCTTTCGTCTGCCCGTCACCCTCCAAAGGCTCCGGTCTGGAAACACTGACCTTATGGTCATACCATTTCCCCTTTGTTCCGATTAATGCCAGCTCAAATTCTTCCTCCAATACGGGAACCGGCACGTCAAAACCGTAAACCTCTTCCGTCAGGCCGTCACTGTAAGTAACAGTATCCTCTGTAGGCATTAAAAGCTCCGCTCCCTCTTTGGCGGCATCCTCGGCGGTTCCGGGATAAAGGTTTAAAATCTTCTTAGAACCCAGAGAGACATGAATCGTCATCTCCCCATTTTCCACTGTCAGCGTACCTTTTCCATCGCAGGCTTCGCTTACATGGAACATACTGCTGTCTGTTTTAAATTCCGCTGTGTACACACCGTCCGGCAGACTGGCTGCCTGCAGTTCTCCCTCATCTGCCTGCGGCATTACATCTTCGGAAATATCCTCCGGTTCCTTTTTTGTCTCTGCTTCCCTGTTATCTTCCGCTGTCCCTGCTTCCTTTTCCGCGGTGGGAACCGATGCGTCCGCTAAAGGTTCCTCCTGCGGATTGCCTTTCTGTGTACAGCCTGAAAACAGCGCTGTACACAGAAGCATACTTATGATTAAAATTCTGCTTTTTTTCATTACTAACTCCTCTTTCGACTTTTCCGGAGCATTTATCTACAGCAGTCGGATACCTTCACTGCCGCCTTCTATCCCCGGCTGCCAAGCCATGCTTTCTCCGTTATTGCTCCATGGCATCCCTTGTATGCTGTACATACAATTCCTGAATCCCAGGAATCGAACCAAGTCCACTGATCTGTGCATCCACGCTTTCAAATTTGCCGGATGCTTTGAATATACTCAGCCAGGAATCTTCATCCTCCCCTGCCATGTCATTGTTTGCATGGTCGCCTGCTACTACCATCAGCGGGCGCAGAACCACCTTCGTATAGCCGCCCCCGGCAACCGCCTCCATCACTGCCTCACAGGCAGTTTCCTCCGGGTCGCCTTCCACTGTCCCGATAAATACATTGTCATATCCCAGCTTGTCCATCTGGGTCTGCATCTGGCTGTAAGATACCTTTGCGGTATGGAATGTGCCATGCCCTAAAAATACAAAAGCCACACCGTCTGCTTTGGCTGCCTCTAAGCCTTCCGTTCCTGCGTCCAATGTATCATATCCCGCATCCTTTAATGCCTCGCTGGTAAGCTCCTTCGCAACCGCCTCTTTATCCCCATTGATCACTGTGGCATCCGTGCCCACCTCGCCAAGCAAAGGCTCCGCAATCTTTACCGTCTCAAATTTATCCTGATAAGCTTCCACCGATTCCATCAGTTCATCATATTCCGCACCGTGCATCAGATGGGTAGGCTGCACCACCAGATTCTTCACCCCGTTTTTGGCCGCGCGTTCCAATGCCTGATCCATGTTGTCGATAAACTCATTATCCCGCGCCTGCACATGGTTGATGATAATCTGTGCGGTAAAAGCCCTTCTCACGGACCAGTCCGGATTCGCCTCCTGTATGGCGTCTTCAATTCCCTTAATATCAGCCACGCGGCTGTCATTAAAAGAAGTTCCGAAGCTGACCACCAGAATCTCATTCTCCCCAATCTCGTCCTGATTGCGGGGGTCATCCTTCGATGCGTCGCCGGTATCCCTGCCAAAATAGTCCGGGTCGGCATTTTCACCTTCCACCATTTCCTTCTGGACATCTGTCAGCGCGTCCCATGCCTCCTTTGCCCTGGCACACTGACCGTCCGTCTCATCTGTCCTTGTCTGAACATAAATTGCATCAATCAAATCCGCCACCTCATCGGCTGCCGCCTGGTCGGAGTCAGCGCCGCTTTCTGCCCCGGCTCCACTCTCCCCGTCTGCCGCCTCTGTCTGCTCCGGCTTACTTTCCGCTTCCGTCTGCGCATTTTCTGTTTCCGGCTGCGCCTCTGCGCCCCCGCTCTCCGACACATTTGCCGTTGAAGCCGGACTATCCCCGGAACACCCTGTCAGAACCAGAGAGCAGGTCATTACTCCAATCAATAAACCAGCAACTAATTTTCTTTTCATTTCCATTCTCCTCTTTTCTCTCTGCTTTTCGCAGAATTTTATTGTAATCGAGCAGGGAAGATTTTCTCCCTGCTCGCCGCGCGGCCCGTGCGCCACTTTAGTGGCATATTTCCTCTGCACGGGCCTGTGCATAAAAAAATCCCTTACCATGGCCTGGCCACTGCTATGGTAAAGGATTTGTACACAAAACAAGCCTGCAGAACGCAAAGACGCTTTCTGCAAGTTCAAACGTACAACCAATTACTCGTGGCCTGAAACAAACGTTTCCGTACAACATTCAGGCAGGTCTCCCGGCTTAAAGATCGAGGTTTGTAAACAAACCAGCGCATCCGCCGTCTTCCCGGATCAATTTCTCTTTGCCATCCAGTGACATATCGGCTTCTGCTCCCTGATTACGGTGACGAGTTCGTACAGGATTTGCACCTGTTTCCCTTTTCACCAGAACCAATGCTTAAGCGCCATACATTTGCATTGTTCTGACACCTGAAAGTTATCTATGTAATTTTCTTCAAAGTATAACACATTTTTTACTTCTGTCAACACCGTCTCTTTTTTAAATATTTATAAAACGTGTCCGCCGCAAGGCTTTTCCCACGTTCTTTATCAGAAACGATCTGAATGGAACGCTCCGGAAGTTTGCACTTTACAGAAATCCGCACAAGCCGCTTTTCTTCCAGCAAAGACATCGCCATCTTTTCCGGCACAAAACCAATCCCCATATTGTTCTCAATAAGCGGAAGCATAAGGTCAGAGGTTGCCACCTCTATATCCGGCTCCATATCAATTCCATTTTTTATGAAAAAATCCTTATACAATTCATAAGTTGCGCTTCCTCTGCCAATACCGACCCACGGATACTTCCCCACATCTGCAGGTTCCAGAGCTTTTTTGCCCAGACTTTCATATTGTACGCCGCCGGCCAGTATTTCCTGAAAAGCGAGTATCTTAACCCTTGAAAATGTCCCTGGCACTTTAAAAGGCGTTGTGACCACCGCAAAATCCAGCCCACCGCCCATCAGATATTTTAAAATCTCCGGTGTCGTATGATTGTGTATTTTAATCCGGATTCCGGGATATTCCTGCTTAAAATCCTGTATTGCCATAAGCAGGAAAAGATGAAGCGCCGTTTCCGTTGCCCCGATCTTTACAGTGCCGCTGTTCTGTATATTCTGTCTGCCTATTTCTTCCTGTGCATCCCATAACTGCCTGCATGCGATTTCCACATGGTTATAAAGAATTTCCCCCTCCTCTGTCAGACATATCCCCTTCGCCCCGCGAGTAAACAGCCGGCAGTTCATCTGGGATTCCAGAAGCTTCATCACCCGCGTCACATTGGGCTGGCTACTTCCTAACGCAGCAGCAGCCTTCGTTATGTTCCTGTATTTCGCCACATAATAAAATATCCTGTAATATTCGAAATTAATATCCATATATTTTTTATATTCCTCCAATCAAATATATATATTTTATATATCCGTTGGTCGAGATTATAATACACATTGAAAAACTTGTAAACAGAAACATCAATCCCGTTTCTTTTACACAGTAATTGCAGAAAGGACCTGATTTCATGAATAAAGATTTGACAACCGGAAAACCGGAAACCGTATTATGGCAGTTCTGCCTGCCCCTGTTTGGCAGTATTATCTTCCAGCAGCTCTATAATATCGCCGACAGTCTGGTTGCGGGAAAATTTATAGGGGAAAACGCACTTGCGGCAGTAGGCAACAGCTACGAAATCACATTGATATTTATTGCATTCGCCTTTGGCTGTAACATGGGCTGCTCCGTTATTGTCTCGCAGCTCTACGGTGCAAAAGACTATGGAAAACTGAAAACCGCAGTCACTACCTCCTGCATTTTCAGTGCCATCCTTTGCGGAGCACTAATGCTTACCGGCATTGTCGGAAGCACCCCTCTGCTACATTTGATCCGGACGCCGGAAGAAGTGTTTGCCGACTCCATACTATATCTGGATATTTATGTATGGGGATTGCCTTTTGTCTTCTTCTATAATATCGCTACCGGAATCTTCTCCGCACTGGGCGATTCCAAAACACCCTTTTATTTTCTTGCCGTCTCTTCCACATCCAATATAGCAGTGGATATTCTGTTTGTGAAAGCATTCCATATGGGTGTGGCAGGCGTTGCCTGGGCTACGTTTTTATGTCAGGGGATCAGTTGTATTCTGGCAGTCATTTCCGTATGGAAAAGGCTTAAGAAGATTACAGTTCCGGAAACACCTCCCCTGTTTGATTCAGAAATTTTAAGGAAAATTCTGTTGATTGCCATTCCAAGCATCCTACAGCAGAGTTTTATTTCCATAGGAAATATCCTGATACAAAGTGTCATCAACGGATTCGGCGCCTCTGTCATGGCAGGCTACTGTGCTGCGGTGAAGCTGAACAATCTGGTGATTACCTCCTTTACCACCATCGGCAATGGCATTTCAAATTTCTCGGCCCAGAACTTCGGCGCACATAAATACAGCCGGATCAGAGACTGCTTCCGTGCCGGCCTTAAAATGGTGTGGTGCCTGTGCATCCCCTTTTGCATCCTTTATATCTTCTTTGGGAGATATTTACTCCTTCTGTTTATGGAAAAAGGGTCTGTCACAGCAATGATGACCGGCAGGCAGTTTTTATGGATCCTGTCTCCCTTCTATTTCATTGTGTCGGCTAAGCTGGTTGCAGACGGTATCCTCCGCGGCATAAGCGCAATGCGCCAGTTCATGGCGGCTACTTTTACAGACCTTGCCCTGCGGGTGCTTCTTTCCTTTATCCTTTCAAGCAAGACCGGAAGCGCACTGGGTATTTGGCTTGCATGGCCCGTCAGCTGGACGGTCGCCATGATATGTTCCGTTTTCTTTTACCATAAAGAATACCGGAAAATTGCCGCCTTACCCCGGAGCGGCTCTTCAGACACATGTTAGAATCTGCCGAAAATTCTGCTGTAGCCATAACTTAAAGGCATGTCCATGCTCCTTGCTCCCAATTGCCCTTCTGGTGAATCTGTCTTCACCCTGTTAGGGCAATCGGCGCTGCCGCAGCCAATGCATATGCCCTCACAAACCCTCGTTGCATCCTGCGTCAGTTCCGCTATAAAAACCACGCTTTTCTTTGGCTGCATGCAGAAAGCTTTATTGCAAACGACCTGTGGGCTAAGCCCCTCCAATATCTCCGGAAGACTTTCCAGCGGAAGCTCTTCCTTACTCCCGGGGAAATGATACCTTGCCACATGCCATTTCCCTTCCATCCTGACATATTGGTTATAAGCGCTGTAACCCCGCAATAATAATTCACTGGCTAAAGTCTCCAGCATATAACTTTCCAGCAGCATCCCTTTCCTGCTGTAATCTTCCTGCAGGTCATCCAATCCCTTCCCCAAAGACATCACAACCTCTTCACAGACCATGCCAGGTTCTCCCTGCTCTCCCCCATAACTGCGTTCCGCTCCTCTTTCCCAGAAAGCCTCCTTGCGTATAATCGGCAGCATTTCCCCCGCAACAGCCATCAGCGTTTCCAACTGCTCCTCCCCATAATGAAATTTCTTATGCACCGTCTTCAAAAAATCTGGTTTCAAAAAGCCATCCAGCAATTCTGTAAAAAAAGCCGCCATCTCTACAGCCATACTCCTTTCCATCTTAACCGCTAAAATTCAACCCCTTTTCGCGCCTTGACCCCTTTTTCAAAAGGGTGGCGCACACATGCCATCTCCGTAATATAATCGGCGGCATCTGACAAAACATCCTCCGCGCCCCGGCCGGTCAGCACCAGCTCCAGCTTCCCTGCCGCCTCTCCTTTCCCCATCTCCAGAAGCCTTTGTAACTTTTCCATATCCAGCAAATTCCATTTTACCGGATACGTCACTTCATCCAGAATAATCATATCACACTTACCGCTTTCTGCAATTTCCAAAAGCCTGTCCAGAATTTCATTATGGATATCCGTGAGTTCCGCTTTATCACCCCCGGACATGGAATGATAAAAACCGAAATTCTTCCTGCTCCGCAGAACTGTCACAACGGGCAGGCTTTCAAGCACACGCACCTCTCCCGTATCATTTCCCTTCATAAACTGCGCAAAACAAATCCGCCTGTTCCATCCCACTGCCCGTATACAAAGCCCGATTGCCGCGCTGGTCTTCCCTTTTCCCTCTCCTGTATATAAATGCACCATGCTGTTTCTGCCTTTCTCATATTTTTATGATTTACATTGTATCAAATCCAATATCACAAAAACAAGACAGTCTTCCAAAAATTGACACCTTATTTAAATTCCCCAATATTTCCATTTCCTCTGGTTTAATTTCCCTGCCTTGCACCACCACGCTTTCTTTGGCTGCACCATTCCGCTCCGGCTCCGCTCTCCGCTCCATCGTGCAGCTACCCACGTTTTCCCTGCCGCCACACATGGGGGCAGGCATATCTCCTCCGTCGATATCCCTGCTTCGCTCCCACCACGCTTTCCCCACCCAGTCGCTTACGGAATGCGCTCCGTTCCTCCGCACATACCGTATCCCTCCGCTTCGCTCCGGGAGTGCTCTTACGCAAGCGCAGCTTCGCTGCCCTTGCCCCGCTGCCACCACTTCCCCCTTCCCTTTCCCTCTGCATTTTCTCAAAATTTCCTTTCCCATGCGGTAGCATACGTCCTCTCAAATCGGCTTTTATTATAGGAGGGCTTCCAATTCCCGGAGAGCAAGTTTCGCCATGTAATACAAAAACCCACTTCGTGGGCTTTTGCATTACATGACTTACTTGATGGGGCTTCCGCGCCCCATACCCTCGGTTTGGCATATCCTGACGGATATGCATGACTGGCTACCGTTACACTCTCGCAGCGTGATGGAGCTTGATGCCGCT
>OFGP01000571.1_pt1 | contig 35804 bp, 32 predicted proteins | sample 1521781 | NCBI WGS metagenome assembly OFGP01 (sample SAMEA3504113, study PRJEB24116) | mouse gut metagenome | biome: mouse gut; feature: mouse-associated habitat; material: faeces | place: Denmark | collected 2011
CTCCCAGTTCCAGAACAAGGATAAGGCCATGCAGATGCTGAAAGCCAAGCTGTATCTTCTGAAAAAGGAGGCCAATGCGGAGAAGCTTTCGGATATCCGCGGGGAAGTGAAGGATATCGGATGGGGCAATCAGATTCGCTCCTATGTGATGCAGCCTTACACCATGGTGAAGGACCACAGGACGAATGCGGAGACAGGAAACGTGGATTCCGTCATGGACGGGGCCCTGGATTTGTTTATCAATGCTTATTTAAAATGGAGTAACAACAAGGAGCCGTCAAATTGACGGCTCCTGTTTCTCTCTTTATTTCCGCTCTGTCAGGGCAAGGAAATTCTTTGGGGAAATCCCGTAAAATTTGCGGAAGCATTTGCTGAAATACCCGGAGTCTGTAAAACCGCATAAAGACGCGGTATTCTGGACGGACGGCGACTGTGAAAGAAGCAGCTCTTTTGCCTTTTGCATACGGAAGTTATTGATATACGCCGTAAGCGTTATATGGGTCTCCCGGCTGAACAGAGTGGACAGGTACTGGGGATTCATATAAAAATGAGAGGCGATTGTTTCCAGACGTAAATCCGGGTGGCTGTAATTTGAAGCAATGTAGTCCTGGACTTCCTTTATGAAGGAGGCCGATTCAGGCTCTTTGCTCCGGGAGATTTCTGCAAGGACATTGGAATATGTTTTTGAAACCAGCTCCGCCAGTTGCCCGATATTTTCGCAATTCTGGTAGGTGCCATAGGCGTCCTGTAAAATGGACGCGGTTTTATTATGACAGCCGCACTCGCATACGAAACTGTCTAAGACCGTGAAAAATGATAACGCAATATTCCAGATTTGCCGGATGTGGAGGTTTTGGGCCTGCATTTTGCCAAAGTATTCGGAAAAGTAATCCAGAAGGCGGCTTTCGTTTTTCTGCCGCAATAAAATCATAATTTGCCCGTAGGTATCTGCATTGACATAGAAATCTGCGCTTTCGTCCCCCTTGTGGAAAATCCGGTAAGGCGAGGAAGCGTTGAAGTAATTATTGTGCAGGGCAGACAGGGATTCTTCATAGGAAACACGGATTCCCCGAGTGCCGGCATGGGCGGTTCCGGCAAAAAAAGTGCAGTCTGTATGGGCAGTCTCCTGCAGAATCCGGGACAGGCTGATGCAGAGCAATTCCAATGAGCCGAAATCCCCGTTGCTATTGCCGAGGATGATATATTGGTGCAGTCTGGAATAATCAATATACAGCAAAAACGGATAAGCGGGGCTGAGAATTTCCGTACTAATATTTTCCACGATGGAGTGGAGAAGGGAACAATCCGATTCCGCTTCGCAGAACGGCGGATTTACTTTATTGATTCTTACAAGGAGCACCAGATAATATTGCGTCTGTGTGATTCCCATTTGACTTTGAAGGACGGAAAATTCTTCCTGCTGAAAATTCCCGGCAATTATTTTGTGGAAGAAGTTTAAGGTCAGCTGCTGCTTATATATATTTTCTTTTTGGAAATAATCGCTGATAAAGTACTGCCTGCTGTTTTCTTCGTCAATTTTAACGCTGAGCTTTTCAAGGCACGACAAAAGCTCCTGATTATCCAATGGCTTTAGAAGATAGTCTTTTACGCCGAGGGAAATCGCCTGTCTTGCGTATTCAAAATCCCCGTAGCCGGTCAGCAGGATAAATTTTGTCACGGGCCGGTCGGCGGTCAGTTTTCGTATCATTTCCAGCCCGTTCATTGCGGGCATGGAGATATCGACAAGGGCGATATCCGGCTTTAATGATGTGATTAAATGAATACCGGATATTCCGTTATTTGCTTCCCCTATTATCCTGAAATCGTTTTGCTTCGCTATAAAATTGCAGACAGCTTTTCTGAAAAATATCTCATCGTCAATAATTACCAGTGTTTTCAATTCCGTCTCCTCCTTTTGGCAGTTTAATAATCACGGCGGTTCCAATCCCCTCTCTGCTTTTTACGGAAAGACCGTAATTCTTTCCATAAAGCAGCGTAATCCGGTGGTGGACGCTTGGAAGTCCGATTGATTTTTGGGATGTAATGCTTTGGCTGATTGATTTTTCCAGTGAAGACAGCTTATCGGGCGGGATGCCCTTTCCGTTGTCCTCCACAGAGATTATTATGGAATCCTGAGCGCATTGTATCTGCAGGCGTATATGGCATTTGGTGTGGGCCAGAGCATGGACAAAAACATTTTCCACAATCGGCTGCAGGGTCAGCTTGGGAACTTTGATATTCCAGTCCGGGCAGGATTTGTCGCAGATGATTTCATAATCGACAAATTCCATAAACCGGAGATTTTGTATGTAAAGGTACTGCTCCGTCAGCAAAAGTTCGTCCTTTAAGGGAATGATGAACTGTCCCCTGGACAACAGGTTCCGGTAAAAGGACGACATGGACGCGACGGCCTTTCCGGCGGTTTCCGGCATATCCAGCTCAATTAAGGATTTGATGGTATTCAGCGTATTGTATAAAAAGTGCGGGTTTATCTGGGATTGCAAAAGCTGGATTTCCATTTTTTGCTTTGCGTTTTGTTCTTCATAGATATTCTGGAGAAGCGCCTGGATTTTTTGCATCATCAAATTAAACTGGTCATACAATACAGCCAGTTCATCCCGGGAATAATAGTCGGCGGTAATATTTAAATTTCCCAGAGAAGCCGCCTCCATTTTTGATGCCAGCCGCTGGATGGGCGAGGTAACGGTTTTGGTGCATAATATAGAGAAGACAAACGACAGTAAAAGCAGTATCACGGAAATGATGATGATATTCTTAAGTATCATAACGTGCTCTATCGTAAGGCTTTCAAGGGGAATCAGATTGATTATGTGCCAGTTTAAAGGCGCGTACTCCTTTCGGATTAAAAGGGTTTCGACACCGTTTACGGAAGCAATCTGGCAGTCGTTTTTTTCAAACAGCGCCAAATCGTCCGGGCTGATGCCTGTATAATCCCCAAAGGAAGAATAGATGCCTTCCGATGTGGAAGAAGAAAGAATCCGGTTGTCCTCATCAACAATAAAAAAGTTTTTCAGGTCGTCATCGGGCAGATTATGGAAGGAGGCTGAAATATTTGTTTCCCGGATAAGAAGGACTAAAGCGCCAAGGTATTTCGTGTTGTCGATATCGGTAATCGACTTTAAAGCCACAAAAACAGGTTCGCCATTTACGGGGAAAGGGCCCAGAAACTGAAAGGAAAGGTTGCGTCTCAGGCTATCCAGCTCGCTGGCCAGAAAGGGAAAGACATCTTCCGTCTCGGTGGTGCTGCTGTGGAACCAGTGATTTTCAGTGTCCAGGATATCCCATGCATAAATATTTTTATGAAGCCCGATGATGCGCTGCGCCTGATTGGTCAATTCCGTATTAGCCCAAAAACGTTTTATTTCCCTGTCGGGGACGGTGGGGTTTTCCTTTAAAATATTGGCAATACTGCTGCTGATGGAGAGGGTAACCGCATAATCGGAAATATGGTCGATTTTTTCCCCGAGATTATTGGTAATTAATTCCAGCTGTTGCCGGCTGGATTTGGTCGCCCTGTCAATTAATATTTTCTTGGACGAATTGTAAAATGCCACGGAGGTAATCAGAAGAATCAGGCTGCTGAGCAGGGAATAAGTGAGCAGCAGCCTGCGCTTCAAAGTGATTTTCTGGAAAAGAGACAGGATAAGGTTTTTTGCCGGATTCATATTTTCCCTTTCATAAGGCAGCGTTAAAATTTGATAACTACATTATATAATGACGAAAAAATCCATACAAGCAATCCGGAGAGTATGAGAAAATATTCCAACCGAACTGAAAAATTTCCATATATTTTATCAGTTTCACTGTCTATAATGAGACATCGAAAGGGAAATACAGTTACGGTTTCTCTTAAAACCCGGGTGAGAAAAAACATATGGAGGGAAAGAACATGAAAAAGAAATTGGTGATGTTATTAACATCATTGGCAACATGCGCGGCATTAATGGCGGGCTGCGGCGGCGGAGAGGAAACGGCTCCCGCGGAGCAGACACAGTCAGAATCAGGCAGTACTGCCGATAACGGTTCGGGCAAGGAAGAACCGCTGGTTATCAATTACATCAGCGCAAGGGGCGAGACGGACGCGGCGCTTAAAGCTGTAAAAAAGTTAGCGGAGGATTATAAAAAGGAGCATCCGAATTTTGAATTCAATGTAGAGTCTGTGGCTGACAGAGCGACTTATCTGCAGAAAATCAAAATTCTGGCTTCCAGCAATGAACTGCCGGACTGGTTTGACGCGGACCCGGAAGCTTTTTTTGAGGGGCTTTGCAGAAAAGACTTAATCTACAGCGTGGACGAGCTTTACGAGGAACTGGGCATTTCGGACAGATTTTTTGATATTGCCCTCGACTATCCCAGATTCAGCGACGGAAGCAATTATCTGATGACCTGGCAGGGCAATGTGGAGTACTTCTGGTATCACACGGATATGTTCGAACAGGCGGGCATCACGGCCGCTCCCAAAACCCTGGACGAGCTCCTCGAGGCCTGCCGGAAGCTGCAGGACGCGGGCATCACGCCGATTGCAGCGGGAAATTACGATATGATAATGAGATATCCGGCTTTTAAGGCGTTCCGTCTGGAGGGGAATGATTTTATTGACAATGCAAGAATGGGAAAAGAAAAGTTCAGCTCTGACACCGGTATCAAGACCGCGGAGTATGCGCAGAAAATTATGCAGTATTACAGCGAAGGGTGGACAAATTCGGACGCCACGGCTCAGATGGATTTATTTTTGAATAACGGAGCGGCAATTCTTTATACAGGTACCTGGGATACGCCGGATTTGGTGGATGAAAACGGCGAGCTGAAAGAGGGAATTTCAACCTTTAAGCTTCCGGTAGATGTGGAAGGAACCGCAACGGGAGAAAATGATTATTATGCAAACTGCGGCATCGGAACGGCAGTCCTGAAGGAGTCCATGACGCCTGCAATGAAGGATTTTATCGCCTATATATGGGATAATTATGCAGACACCGCAATGTATGAGTTCAACATGCTTCCGTCCATGATGCCCAGCAACCCGGAACAGCTTCCCGGTCTGACACAGCAGATTTTAAGCGACCTTGAAGCCTGCGGAACATTTGCCCAGTGCTGGGACGTACGTCTGGACCCTTCTACCAATGAAGTGTACAGGAAGGAGCTGGCCAGTCTCGGTATGATGGAAAGCACGCCGGAAGAATTTTGTGAAAATATGGACAAGGCGGTTGCCCAGTATGCAGCGGATTACTTTGATACGGCAGAATAGGGCATGACAAAGACAGGGCGGCATAAACGAAGAAATCTTATGCCGCCCGTTGCTGACAAATGGATGTCCGGCGAAGGCCGGCGTCCGTTGTTTGGACAGGAGGTAAAAATGAATCCAAAGAATAAAATCCAGCCCCTGATATTTGTACTGCCTGCATTTGTCGTGTATATGCTGACGGTGATTTTCCCTATTTTATGGTCCATGGGCTACAGCCTTTTTTCGTGGAACGGCATCAATGATATGAAGTTTGTGGGGTTAGATAACTATGTGCGGATGTTTACGGATAAAACTTTTCTCGGCGCAGTTGTAAACAATCTGAAATTTGTGCTGTTAGGGAGCGTATTCCAGCTTACGGTGGGATTGTTTCTTGCAATTTTGCTGTCACATATTACCAAAGGCGGAAATCTGTTAAGGGTTATCTATTTTATCCCGTGTATTATTTCCTCTATGGCAATCTGCCAGGTCTTTTCCAAGATGCTGTCCGCCCAGCCCCAGGGACTGGTCTGTTATCTGATGGAAAAGATGGGAATGGAGCCCTTTGCGCTTCTTGCCAACTCCAGAACGGCTTTGATTACGATTACGCTGATTGACGGATATAAATATTGCGGCCTGTATATGATTATTTTTTATTCCGCCTTTGTATCCATTTCCAAAGACGTGCTGGAGGCGTCCATTGTGGACGGGTGCAATTTGCTGCAGCAGTACCGTTACATTAAGCTGCCCCTGATTAAAAATATTTTCAGCATTGTGGTGGTTATGCTTGTGAACGGATGCCTGAAAACATTTGATGTGTTTTATATTCTTGATAATAAATCCGCGTCTACGGAAATGGTTGCGACCTATATGTACAAAACCGCATTTAACGCTGTTGACTTCGGATACGGGAGCACCCTGGCGGTGTTTCTGGTGGTTGAATGCCTGGCTGCCGTGTTTGCGGTCCAGAAATGCCTTGGCTCTGCGAAAGGAGATGAAGCGGAATGATACGCTCGAAAAAGAATATCGTGCTGCGCATAATTTTCTATGCGGTAATTCTTGTTTTTGTGGTGGTGCAGATATATCCCATTTTCTGGGTCGTATGTTCGAGCCTGAAAACGCCTGATGAAATGAGATACACGGCGCAATATGCGCTGCCGTCCGGCTTTTACCCCGGCAATTATATCAGCGCATTTACAATATCTTCTATTCCGAGATATTTTATCAACAGTACGGTAGTCGCCGTGCTCACGCTAATCGGGATTGTTTTACTGGGTTGCCCCGTGGCTTTTGTGATTAGCAAGGTGAGAATAAAGCATGCGGACGCGCTTATGGGATTTTTCCTGTTCGGGATGATGATTCCGATTTTTGCCTGCTTAATTCCCATGTTCCAGATTTACAATGCGCTGGGACTTAGAAATACCTATTGGGCTTTGGTGATTCCGCAGGTCGGGTTCGGGCTGCCTATGTGCATTTACCTGTATACCGGTTTTTTCAAATTTATGCCCGATTCTTTGCTGGAAGCGGCGGTTATCGACGGGGCGGGGATGGGAACGGTATTTGGAAAAATAGTGCTGCCTATGGCGAAGAATACCACAATGACGGTACTGACTTATAATTTTGTATTTGTCTGGAATGAGTTTACATACGCAAATACGTTTATTTCTTCTTCTGATATGAAGACCTTGCCGGTGGGGCTGAACGACTTTGTCGGGCTGTTTGGAAGGGTGGACTGGGGAAGCACTTTCGCTGCGATTGTAATCTCGATTCTGCCGACGTTAATCGTTTATTTCATATTAAATAAAAATATTATAGAAGGAATGGCTGCAGGCGCAGTCAAAAGCTGACAGGAGGTGCTTATATGGAACAAATAATCAGTTTACAAAAAGGATGGAAGGTTCTTCAGGATGTCCATGATATCGGTGAAAAAACAGGTCTGTACCGGCAGTATGAAAGCAGTACGGACATTGGCACACAGATTTCGGAATGGGAGCCTTTGGAAGAATTGAAGCATCTGCAGCTTCTCTATGCAAATCAGCCTTATTTCGGGAGGGAACTGCGGTATTTTAATCAGGCGCCATGGTGGTACTGTCTGGAATTTGACATTCCCGGAGAAGATTACGAGAGTATGCTCATACGATTTACGAATGTGGATTATTATGCAAAGGTATGGCTGAACGGGAAGCTTTTGGGAGAGCACGAAGGGTACTCGGCGCCGTTTTCCTTTGAGACAAAAGGGATTGCAAGAGAAGGGGAAAAAAATTATCTTATCGTTAAGGTAAGCTCCCCGTGGGATGAGGAAGTGGAGCAGGACGGACAGGTATCAAGGACGATGCTTGTTAAGAGAAATATGGTAAAAGGAACCTATGAGCATTCAGACACCTTTATCCAGCGAGATGTGAATCCGGTAGGGATTTACGGAAAAGTGGAGTTACTGCTTTCAAAGGCCGGCGCGATAGCCGGGGACGTGGAAGTGGATTATAAGCTCGATGTTGACGGCGGCAAGGCTGACGTTACTGTCGGCACAGCATTACATTGCCTTAAGGAAGGGCAAAAGTATGCAATCACAGTTACCATAAGGGAGAAAGATTCCGGGCTGGTAAGAGAACAGAAAAAGGAAATTTTTACGGCGGAAAAGAAGACGGAAGACAGAAAATACTGTCTGCGGATGGAGAAAGTGAATTTATGGAGCACCTGGGACCACGGACGGCCATGGATGTATCAGGCGGAGGCTGTGCTGGAAAAGGACGGGGAAACGTTAAGCCGCAGAGTGACTGCGTTTGCTTTCAGGAAAATAGAAATAGAGAGGAATGCGGAGACTACACGATTCTGGCTCAACGGAAAAAAGATTTATATCAGGGGGACGTCCTATTACCCGGATTGCTATATTTCGGCAATGACAAAGGAAAGATATCTGCGGGATTTGCTGAACGTGAAAGCGGCGGGCTTTAATCTGGTAAGGGTACATGTGCATACCGAGCAGACCTGTTTTTATGACTTGTGCGATAAGCTGGGAATTGCGGTTTTGCAGGACTCGGAATATAACTGGACACATCCGTCAACAGACGAGTGGGCGGAAAGGTTTGCGAATATTTTCAGAGATAATGTGAAGCTTTTAAAACGGCATCCCTCTGTTATCTGCTGGATTATTATGAACGAGCCCGGCTGTGTGGACCCGGACGGTAAGATTAGAGAGCGGTTTATGGAAGAAAATCCGGGGCCGAGGCTGTATCGGGAACTTCAGGAGATGGATTCGGAGAGGCCAATCATCAAAGGTTCATTTTGTGAAGACGACCTTTTAAGCGGCGACAGCCATAATTATGTCGGCTCGCTCACCGGCGGAGAGTATGGCGAAATTTACGGGCAGATGGAAAAGCTCAACACCGAATACGGATTTGACGCCCCGGGCTGCGCGGAAAACCTGAAAAGGATTCCGTCCGTTTACCGGAGGCTTGAAGGCATTCTGGAGCAGATTCCTGAAATTCAGGAATATCAGTATAAGCTGCTGAAATACTATACGGAGCACTATCGCATTCAAAAATACGCCCCGTGTGCGGGATACGTGCAGTTTATGTTTATTGATTTATGCCCTCAGAGCTTTTACGGGATTTATGACTGGTGGGGAATTCCGAAAAAGGGTCTGAACGCGATTCTGGAAAGCAACGCTCCCGTGGGGATATTTGCAAAGCACAGGGATTTCATAGAGGGTATTTATATTGTAAACGATACGGATAAGGCTTATAAAGCATGTACGGCCTCGTGGACCGTTACGGAAGCGGAATCAGGTAAACTTATCGCGCAGGATTCATGTGAAGCGGATTTCGGTGCGGACTGCTGTGTGCAGATAACGAAATTCCCGGAAAACTACGGGAAGGGCATGAAATGGAATTTGTCTCTGGATTTGATGGACGAACAGGGAAACAGCATCGCCCGAAATGTATATACGGATATTTGCACGCTTCTGCCTCATGTAAAGGGCCATCCGGAGAGAATGAGCCATGAAATCGGAATGAGGCTTTACTGGGCATAAAACTGAACTGTAATATGAAAACGGAGCCGTCAAACTGACGGCTCCTGTTTCTCTCTTAAAAAATTCTGACCGCTACTCTACCTGAATTTCCTTCGAAATAACAGCTCTGTCTGCAACGCTGCTGTTCATTCCTTCCTGTTCCATCAAAGACCAGTCATCAAGATTGTCAAAAATGAAGACATACAATGTTTTTATCTCTTTTCCCTGAACGGCAAATCCGGCTCTGCCTGCCATTTCCATATCCGCGTAAAGCATTTCCCCATCCTGATTAAAGCAAATTGTCTGACAGGGTTCATAAGACCATCCAAGAAGTTCGAACATCTCTGCATCCGTCATATCAGGGTCTTTTGAAAGCAGTTTTTCCCTTCTGTCGTCTGTCAGTTCCCTCTGCGCTCCCGGCGTTTTGGCATGGACAATTACCTGATACGGAGATACCACTACGTCCTCAAGCGTTATATTCCCTTTTGTCTCACCTACCTCAATTGTTTTTACATCCGTTCCGTTTACCTCAAAGGGAACAGCAATGTTCCAGCTGCCTTCCGTCCAGTGGGACGCCGATATTTCTTCGCCGCCTGACATCCTGTCGTCATCATAGCCGAGACCGTTTACAGTTAAGTTAAGTTCGCCGCTGCCTGTATGTTTCTTTGGAAGATTTATTTTCAGCATGCCTGCAAAGGTATGGCTGTCGATTACCTCTCCGTCAAACGTATTTTCAAGCCATTCGGGTGAACTTCCATCCACATTCCATGTTCCGTCTATATAAAATCCGGCGGCTGTCCGGCCGTCTGCAACATTCATACCTGTATAATGCTTCGGAATATGAGTAAAATCTGCATCTTCTGATTCAATATTTACGGTAAGGAATATGGAATATCCGTCACAATAGGTCTCTGATGCGGTCAGTGTGATTCCTTTATCAGATACGCTGTAGTTTGACGTATCCAGGTTTCCTGCAGAATCCTCATTTGTCAGGACAGTTTTCTTATCCGTATAGTCTCCCGAATATGTGGCGTCATCCTCAACCTTCTCGAAAATCTTTCCAATCAATGGAATCTTTGCCGCAAGCACCGGATTAAAGTATCCCAATCCAAGGGTTCCAATAACCGCTGCCGCCGCAGCAGCAGCCGCAATTTTTCCTGTTTTTCCAAATTTTTTCATTTTAGCCTTCCTCCTTTTATGTATCTGGATTTCTATGTCATTTATTTCAGGAGCAAGGGCCTGCTTTAAGATTTGATTCAATTTTTCATCCGTCATATCCTATCGCCTCCAATTTTTCTTTTAACTGTTTCTTTGCTTTCCGCATCCGGCTTTTGACGGTTCCCTCCGGCAGTCCCAGAATCCTGGATATTTCATTTATCTGCATATCTGCCGAATAATATAAATAGATTGGTATTCTGTACTTTTCCGGCAGGGCCTTAACGAGTCCCTGAACCATGTCCGCCTCATTTTGCTTTAGTAAAATATGTTCCGGGGAGGCTTCACTGTTATGGTCAGAAAACTCATAGCCCTCGTCAGACATCTCGTCCATACTGTCAATCGGAACCAGTCTCATCCTGTTTGCATATTTTTTCTTCCTGTTTTTCCAAAGATAAATCGAGGTGGATAAAGCGTAACTCTTTGTATTCTGCATAGAGTCCAGTCTTTTCCTTTTCTCCAGCAGTTTGAGCATAGTGTCCTGATACAGTTCGTCCCCATTTTCCGCATCTCCGGCTGTCATCCGGCAAAACCGCAGAATATCTTTTCCAAACTTCAGGACAAACCGCTCGAATTCGTTATTATTCATAGCAGCCATCCTCCTTCTTCTTTTAAGTTGATTTATCGACTTGTCAACTTGCAAAGATTTGCCCTTGCATGGATATATTGTCGTGACGCCGGAAAAAGTTTACAAAAATTTCTGCAAAACAAAAGGAACTGCATTTTATCCGCAATTCCCTGTGTTTAAAGCTGTATGACCTCATTTCACTGTCTTTGTTTTGCTGCGCCTGTTTGGAGAGTAAACCGGCTCACGAAGCATGGCCGCGTTTATTAATCAAATCCAGATAAAAATTAGCGGCGACTGCCTGCGTATAAGGAAAGAGCCATAAAAAGCCGATTCCAAAGGAAAGTCCCGCAAGCATCAGAAGGGGAATAAAGGAAATCCAGATATAAAACAGCCTTCCTTTGCTGCCCTTCATGAGCTGAACGCTGGTCTTTAAAAGCTGGGGAGCCGTGTATTCGGGAAAATCCAGCATCAGGTAATAGACCTGCGAAAAAAGGAGGTCTGCAAAAATTTCAATCACAGTGCCCAGCAAAAACAAAACCACCCAGGCAAGAACCAGGGGAGCACCGGAAGAAACATTTTCCGCCGCGCCTTTCGAAGAAACGCCAAGGAGAATCCCAAGGAAAGACCTTGACATAAAATAACCGGCAATGGAGGCGGGGAGGGCGCTTAAGACGGATATTGCCGCCAGAACCGCCTGAATATGGACGACCTTTTGGGAATCCTCCTTAAAACAGTGGAATAAGTCGCTTACAAGAGGCGTCTGGTTACATGCCGCCTTTAAATAAACATAAGCCTCACCGGCGATAAAAAAGCCTGTAAACAACTGAAAGAGAAAAGTAAGGATGCTGTTAAAAAAAACGGCCCCCAGGGTACCGCTTTCAGTCAGGGCGGTGATTGCCAGTGTGAAAGGAACAATGCAAATTGCATGAAGCAGGAAAACACAGATGACAATCCTGTATTTCCCGAGAAGCTGTCCCCTGGCCTTTGCTTTCAGGCTGGAGGAGGATAAATAATTATTGTTCATATTCTTAAAAACTCCTGTGAATTGCGTTTTCGCAGGTCGGGCGGAAAAAGAGCGCCGTCCTGCTTTTCGGTCAGACCGCGATATCAAGATTACTCCCAATCAGGGAAACGGCGTCCAGATTCTTTTTGTTCTGAGAATAAGGATTCTTCTCGTTGGGGTATTTAATCTGCGTGGAGGTGGTTCCTCCCGCCACATAGCTGCGGCCGCACTCGGGACAGATGGCGGTCTTTAAACTGACGCTGGCAGAGACAACCTTGCCGCCTGCCTTTGCCGCCTTGGAGTAGGCGTTGCTTACGTGCTCCTGCTCGTGAGCCATTACCCTTGACGCCGAGCTTTCCGGGGAAATGTGAGCCGCCGATTTAAAGGAAACCATTTCGTCGGAGCCGTCCTGGTACTTGCGGTTCTTGCAGGTCTGGCACTGTGCCGGGGAGGACTTGCGCCCCGGGGAAACGGTAGTGGATTCGCCCGGGTTGACCACCGTCTTTTGCGCGGTATTTGCCCGGCCCGCATTCATGGAGCCGCCGTATCCGCCGGTATATACGCTCATAAAATTATAATTTCCGGAGATTCTTCCAACCATAACCATATTCCTTTCATTTACCCATGATTTCTGTGTAGTCTCTCATAATATCCTCATAGGACTGCCCGAGAATATCCTCCAGCTCCCGTCCGGTCTGCTGCTCGAACTGTTCATCCATGGCTTTACCGAAGTTCACCAAATCATCGCCGCTGCTTGCAAGCAGAACGCCCACCAGTGAAAAAATAATCGAGCAAATCAGCACAACGGCTCCCACCGCGGTTCCGATACCCACCTTGGCGGTAAAGAGCATTTTTTTCCCGTAGCCCTTGGACAGAATTGCCAGGATAACCGCAAGACCGCCGCAAATCAGGGGGACATAGACGGTGAACAGGGTAAAAAGGCCCACAATGCCAAGAATCATGGAAGCGGTGGCCATGGACTGGCCGGGATTGCGCAAAACCGGCTCCGGCGCATATTGATTATTCTGGTTCTGCCCTGTATAAGGGTTGTAATTGTTATTGTAATCCATTCTTCTTTGTAAATCCTTTTCGCTGTTTACGGCGGCTTTGCCAGTGTGCGCAGGAGCTGCCGCCGACTGTTGTTACTATTTTAGCACTTTTATCCTGATATTACAAATCTTTCTTGAAAACCTAAGGGCTTATCCACTATAATAGTAAGGCGGCAGCGGAATAACTTATGATTGGAAATGGAGAGAGTATGGATATTATACTGAAGTTAAAGGAAGAGTTAAACGTAGAAAAATGGCAGGTGGAGGCGGCGGTAAAGCTGATTGACGAGGGAAATACCATTCCCTTTATTTCCCGTTACCGGAAGGAAGCCACGGGCTCCTTAAATGACGAGGAGCTGCGGAATCTTCACGAGCGGCTGGGGTATCTGCGGAATCTGGAGGAAAAGAAGGAGCAGGTAATCGGAAGCATCGAAGAACAGGGAAAGATGACCGAAGAGCTTAAGGCCAAAATTATGGCGGCGGAAACCCTTGTGGTGGTGGAGGACCTTTACCGTCCCTACCGTCCAAAGAGAAAGACAAGGGCGGGCGTGGCCAGGGAAAAGGGGCTTGAGGGCCTTGCCGAATATATCTTAAAGCAGGAGGCGGAGGCGCCGGTCCTTACAGAGGCAGAAAAGTACGTCAGCGAAGAAAAGGAAGTGGCCGACGCGGCGGCTGCTCTGCAGGGGGCAAAGGACATCATTGCGGAGATGATTTCCGACGAGGCGGACTACCGCATTTTTATCAGGAATCTCACTATGGAGGAGGGAAAGCTCACCGGTACGGCAAGGGATGAGAAGGCGCAGAGCGTCTACGAGATGTATTACGATTATGAGGAGCCTGTGAAAAAGGCGGCGGGCCACAGAATCCTTGCCCTGAACAGAGGGGAAAACGAAAAATTCCTTACGGTGAAGGTGGCTGCCCCGGTGGAGAGGATTCTGCAATATCTGGGCAAAAAGGTGATTACAAAGGACAACGAATATACCGCGCCCATTTTAAGGGAGGTAACAGAGGACGCCTACGAGCGGCTGATTGCGCCGGCTATCGAGCGGGAAATCAGAAACGAGCTGACGGAAAAGGCGGAGGACGGCGCGATTTCCGTGTTCGGAAAGAACCTGGAGCAGCTTCTTCTGCAGCCCCCTATCGCCGGAAAGGTAGTGCTTGGCTGGGACCCGGCATTTAGAACCGGATGCAAGCTGGCGGTGGTGGACGCTACCGGCAAGGTGCTTGACACAAAGGTGATTTATCCCACGGCCCCTCAAAATAAGGTGACGGAGTCCAAGGCAGAATTAAAGAGACTCATTAAAAAGTATGGCGTATCCCTTATCAGCGTGGGAAACGGAACGGCCTCGAGGGAGTCGGAGCAGGTGATTGTGGAGCTGATTAAGGAGCTGGATACGCCGGTTCAGTATGTGATTGTAAACGAAGCCGGGGCTTCCGTGTATTCCGCAAGCAAGCTGGCAACGGAGGAGTTTCCTAATTTTGACGTGGGGCAGCGGAGCGCGGCCTCCATTGCCAGAAGGCTGCAGGACCCTCTGGCGGAGCTGGTGAAAATCGACCCCAAGTCCATCGGCGTGGGGCAGTACCAGCATGACATGAACCAGAAAAAGCTGGGAGAGGCGTTAGGCGGCGTGGTGGAGGACTGCGTAAATAAGGTTGGCGTTGATTTGAACACGGCCTCCGCCTCCCTTCTGGAATATATTTCCGGCATTTCCAAAACCGTCGCCAGGAATATCGTGGACTACAGGGAGAAAAACGGACGCTTTTCAAGCCGGGCTCAGCTCCTTTCCGTACCGAAATTAGGGCCTAAAGCCTATGAACAGTGCGCCGGTTTCCTTCGGATACCGGACGGCGACAATCCCCTTGACGCAACCAGCGTCCACCCGGAATCCTACGAGGCGGCCCGTAAGCTGCTCGATAAGCTGGGGCTTACCATGGAGGACGTGCGCCTTTCATGGAAAAAGGCGGTGCGGCAGGGCAGCGCAGGCCAGTCCGGCGGGGGAAAAGCAGGGACCGTGAAAGGGACCCCAGGCGGCGCGAATGATGCCAGAGGAGCCGCTGGTAGCGCAGGCGGGAAGAAGGCGGGGCAGCAGAGGATTGTCATCCGCAATACCAGCACAGCCATGGGAAAGGCTCTGGCGGCGGCCATGGGAGGCATGACCCTTGAGGCCGGAAACGAGCGGGAAAAAAGCACGGCAGGCGGCAGCCAAGGAGCCGGGAACGCAAAAGCCGCAGGCGCAAAGGCAGGAACCGGCAGCGTGAGGGCGGCGGAAGGAGGAGCCGCGGCAGGCGCGCTGGAGAGAAGAATCAGGGATAAAAAGCTTCTCGCACAGGAGCTGGGAATCGGGGAAATCACCCTCACCGACATTTTAAAGGAGCTGGAAAAGCCCTCGAGAGACCCCAGGGAAAATATGCCCACTCCGATTCTGCGCAGCGATGTTCTGGAAATGAAGGATTTAAAACCGGGAATGATTTTAAAGGGCACCGTCCGCAACGTAATTGATTTCGGCGTGTTTGTGGATATCGGCGTACATCAGGACGGGCTGGTACATATTTCCCAGATTACGGACAGGTTTATCAAACATCCCTTAGAGGCGTTAAGCGTGGGCGATGTGGTGGACGTCCAGGTGCTTTCCGTGGATACGGCGAAGAAGAGAATCTCTCTTACTATGCGCATCAACAAAGATAAGCAAAATGAAACCCCGGCGCGGAAATGAGGAAGTCATGAGAACGGGGACAAAGGGGAAAGCGGGGCCGGAATACAGATATTATGAGATACCGCCCGGCGGTAAGGCGCTGCTTTTAACCAAAGAAGGAATTTACAAGGAGGAGGCGGATGTTCTCCACTTCCACAATGTACTGGAAATAGGTTATTGCTATCAGGGAACAGGTTATATGCTTTTGCAGGATGAAAAGGCGGATTTCAGCGACGGAACCTTTACCCTGATTTCAGAGAAGCTTCCGCATATGACAATTTCCGACAGCGGCGTGTTCGGCGGATGGAAATATCTTTTTGTGGACGCGGAAGGGCTCTTGAAGGAGCTTTACGGAGAGACCTCCCCGATGGCGCGGCAGCTTATCGGGAGGATAAGGGGCCATGCATGGTTATTTTCGTCCGGCGAGGAAAAGGATAACGGCGATTTGATTTTCCAGATGTTTAAGGTAATGAAGGAGCAAAGACCCTATTATAGAGAAGAATTTAAAGGACTTATGATGACGCTGCTGGTACGTATGGCCGCGCGCTTCAGCAAAGAGGAGCCGGCCGGCGGGGGAAAGAGCGCCTGGCCCTCCAGAAACAGCATGATTATTTCTCGGGCGGTGGACTATATCAGCAAAGTGCCCGAGCGCCCCGTCAAAATCGAAGAACTGGCGAAGATGTGCCATATCAGCGAAACTCATTTCAGGAGAGTGTTCGGGGAATGTATGCAGATGACCCCGGTGGAATATATCAACCGGGTGAGGATAAGGAGAGCCTGCGACGCCCTGGAGAGAACCAATTTTTCCATCGGAGATATTGCGGCCGGGGCGGGATTTGGGACCGTGTCCACATTTAACAGAAATTTCAGGCAGATTATGGGCGTTTCCCCGCAGGAGTGGCGGAAAAGGGCAAGGAAGTAGCCCGCGGATGGTGCAGATAAAAGTTTATATGTTTTATGAAAAACCGGCAGCCGGATGGCTACCGGTTTTTCATATGGTCAATAATGCGAAGAAAATGTTCGGATTTGACTACAATATTTTAAATTAATATGGTATAATGCTCATGAAACAGTTCAAATACGGCCTGTATATTATGCATATTGCTAACAAACAGAAATATGTCAAAAAATGTCGCAGGCAAAGTGAACTAAAATCTAATCACAGGGAGGATATAAAAATGAAGAAAAAAGTAATTTCAGTATTACTGGCACTGACCATGGCATTATCCCTTGCAGCATGCGGTTCCGGCGGCGGCGATAACAGCGGCGGCACAGCGGACAGCGGAGCGGCGGCGGATGATGGCGCAGCAGCAGATGCCGGTGATACAGGAGCTGCAGCCGACGACGGCGCGGCGGCAGTAACAGAGGGTGCTGCGGCGGACGACAACACACTGACAGTCTGGACATGGGACCCTAACTTCAACGTATACGCAATCGAAAAGGCAGCAGAAATTTATGCGAAAGACCATGAAGGCTTCAAGGTTCAGGTAAGCGAAGTTCAGTCAGACGACATTGAGACACGTATTACCACGGCAGTTACCGCCGGCGACCTCAGCACTCTGCCTGACATTTTCCTGATGCAGGATAACTCGTTCCAGAAATACACCACTTACTATCCGGATGTATTTACCGACCTGACAAATTCGGGAATTGATTTTTCACAGTTCTCCGCAGCGAAGGTTGCTTACTCCACGTTAAACGGTGTAAATTATGGTATTCCGTTCGATAATGGCGCTGTTATCAATTGTGTGCGTACGGATATCTTAGAGCAGGCCGGCTTTACGGTAGACGACTTTACAGATATTACATGGTCTGATTACATCGAGAAGGCAAAGGTTGTTCTGGACAAGACAGGCGTTCCCATGCTGACAGCACAGGCAGGCTCCCCTGACCAGGTTATGATGATGCTGCAGTCCTGCGGTTCTTCCCTGTTCAAAGAGGACGGCTCCGTTAATATCGAAGGAAATGCCGAACTGAAAGCAATCATGGAGATTTATCTTGAGATGGTTGAAGCCGGCGTTCTTGTAGAAGTAACCGACTGGGACCAGTATATTGCTTCTCTTAACAACGGCACGGCAGCAAGCGCAATGAACGGCTGCTGGATTATGGCAAGTATCACACCTGTAGAAGACCAGTCAGGAAAGTGGGCGCTTACCAATATGCCTAAGCTTGACGGCATCAGCGGCGCAACCAATTACTCCAACAACGGCGGTTCTTCATGGGCGATTTCCGCTAACTGCCAGAAGGTTGATTTGGCGGTTGACTTCATGAATTCCACATTTGCCGGAAGCAACGAGCTGTATGACGACGTTATCGCAAAGGGAGCTCTTGCAACATGGGCGCCTGCAGGCGAATCAGAAGCGTACAACGTAGGCGTTGATTTCTTCGGCGGCGACGCAATCTATGCCAAGATTGTGGAATTTGCTACCCATACGCCTTCCAACGTTACAGGTCCTTTCTACTATGACGCACGTGACGCTGTAGGTGTTGCACTTTCCAACATCAGCCAGACAGGCGCGGATATTGATTCCGAAATCACAACTGCACAGCAGACTGTTGAGTTCAACATGGGCGGCTGATGAGCGCATGTATTGTAAAAACTGAATAAATGAAAGAGGCCTGTTGCTGCTGCCTGCATGGGCAGCGGACAGACCTCTTTTTAACATAAGGACCGCCCGCGAAGCGCGCTGTCCGTTGTTTATCACATCATATCATGATGGGTGTATATCAAAGCGGTATATTATAATGATTGAAAAGGAGGTAATGTTCTATGAATGGCCAGAAGAAAAAAGGGCTGACTCTGGAAAAGAAGCACAGCCTTACAGGGTGGGCTTTTCTGATACCGGCAGTTTTGCTGATTTGCTGGACCAGTTTTTACCCTATGATTCAGGCATTTATACTGTCCATGAAATCAGGTCTGGGGGTAAGCCTGAATTTTACAGGTTTCAGTAATTATGCGCGTATTCTGAAAGACCCGACGTTTAAACAGACATTGTTCAACACATTCTTTTACCTGATTATTCAGGTACCGGTTATGCTGGTTCTGGCATTGATTCTGGCATCCGTATTGAATAATAAGGATTTGCGTTTCAAGGGACTGTTCCGCACCTGTATCTTTTTGCCATGTGCGACGTCGCTGGTATCCTACGCCATGATTTTCCGTTCCCTGTTTGCAAACGACGGATTCATCAATACGATACTTCGGAATCTGGGCATGAATCCTGTTATGTGGTTTGCCAATGCATGGACGGCCCGTGCGGTTATCATCATAGCGCTTATATGGAGATGGACCGGATACAACATGGTATTCTATTTATCCGGCCTGCAGAATATCGAGTATTCCGTTTATGAAGCTGCTAAGATTGACGGCGCCAGCCCCATACAGTCATTCTTTAAGATTACCGTTCCTTTGCTGAAACCGACCATTTTGCTCACGACGATTACATCCACAAACGGTACGCTGCAGCTGTTTGACGAATCCTTAAACCTTACCAACGGCGGCCCCGGCAAGTCCACGATGACGATGTCCCATTATATCTATAATACATCCTTCGTACAGAGTCCGAATTTCGGTTATGCGGCGGCGATGTCCATTATTATTCTGGTTATGGTAGCGGTTCTTGCGTTAATTCAGATGAAAGTAGGTGACGAGAGATAATGTATAAAGGCAGAAAATTTTTAATGTATTTGTTTTTAACTGTTTTTTCACTTTTATCAGTATTCCCGTTGTATTATATGTTCTGTGCGGCTACCAATAAGAGTGTGGACGTTATTGCCGGCAAATTGATTCCCGGTACATACTTGCTTGAAAACTATAAGGCTCTGATTGGAAATCAGAACTTAGGGCTGGCCCTGTTTAATTCTTTCCGCAATTCCATTGTGCTGACGGTTCTTTGTCTTGTAATCTGTTCCATCGCCGGCTACGGCTTTGAGATTTACCACGACAAAGGAAAAGACGCGGTGTTTACGGTACTTCTGACTGCAATGATGATTCCCTTTGCGGCGGTTATGATTCCCATGTTCCGTATGTTCTCAACGCTGGGAATGGTAAACACCATGGCGGCTTTCATGCTTCCGTCGATTTCCACGCCGTTTATGATTATGATGTTCCGGCAGGCGTCGAGGTCTTTCCCTCACGATATTATCGAGGCGGCCCGTATCGACGGCTTAAGCGAGATAGGCATTTTCTTCCGCATGTTCATGCCTACCATGCGCTCCACCTATGCGGCGGCTATGACAATCACCTTCATGAATGCATGGAATAACTACTTATGGCCAAAGGTTATTCTGCAGACAGACGGCTCCATCACCATGCCGATGCTGGTTGCCAACCTGCTTGGCGGCTATACGGTTGATTACGGCATGCTGATGCTCGGCGTATTCATCTGTACGATACCTACGGCGATTATTTTCTTCTGCTTACAGAAGAGCTTCGCGGAAGGTATTACCGGCGCTGTGAAGTAAACAGTAACAATATTAATCCCGGATACTTCTTTGGTAAAAAGAAGTTATTCGGGATTTCTTAATTCATTTTTAAGATTTCCTTAATCCCAATGACGTGGTCTGATTTCTGTAGTATGATTGATGGAAAAATAAGGAATACGACAAGAAAGAAGATACAAGGGGAATTTTAAAATGAACAGGATTAAAAAGATTCTGACTTCCACTGTGATTATAGTGGAGCTGTTGCTGCTTGTCCTGACGGCCTGGCATCAGATGAGAGACCGGGAAAGCGGCCTCATCGAGTTTTCTGCGGACATGCTTTCCATGGCTCAGGAGACTTCCGGCGGTCTTGAAGTGAGGGAGGGGACGAATGCGATTACCTCCGCGGACCACGGCAAAAGCCGGAGGATTTATACTCCTGATTTTTCTCTGGACAGGGGAATCTATGCGGTTTCCGTGCAGTATCAGTCAAACACGCCGTTCATCAGCTCGGTGGGCTGCCGTTCCATGGCGGTCTGCGACGCCGAATATCCCTGGATACGTTCCGAGTCGCTGCTTCTGACAAGCCGCGGCATCAGCGCCGAGTATTTTGTATATGTCAGAAAAGACAACACGAAGGTAAAAATAAAAAATATTCTGGAGGACGGATATTTTGACTCCGTTTCCATTGACAGCATTACTATCTCCTATCTGAGCGGCCGTTCAGCGGTCAGAGATATCATTATTTTGCTTCTGATTTTTGCGGCGGTCGATTTCCCGCTGTATTTCTATCTGTATCGCAGGGAATCCATGAATGTATGGATAAAAAAAAACGCGCTGCTGGCGGCGGGGCTGCTGGCTCTGCTTTTTGTGGCGGAGCTGCCGATGACCATGAATTATCTGCCCAAGGGCTATGACCTGCGGTTCCATTACTACCGGATTTATACCATTGCGGAGGGGATTCGCGACGGGATGTTCCCTGTGAAAATCCAGCCTGAGTGGTTTAACGGCTACGGCTATGCCACAGGCATCTATTACGGTGATATCCTGCTTTATATCCCGGCGTTTTTATATCTGCTTGGCTTTTCCATGGGAACGGCCTATAAAACCTATGTCCTTCTCATGAACCTTTTGACGATTGGCGGTTCCTATCTGTGTTTTAAGAAATCCACGAAAGACAGATATGTGGGTCTGTTCGGTGCGGCTGTCTATACAATGGCGCTCCACAGACTGGTGGCGGTCTGCACGAGAGGCGCTCTTGGCGCGTATACAACAATGGCGTTTCTGCCCTTTATCCTTATGGGAATATGGGCAATCTATATTTGCGGACAGGGGAAAAGCCCGGCATACCCGCAAAGTCCGGCAGCGTCTGACGGCCCTTCGTCCTGCTTTTGCCGTGAGGAGGAAAAGGAATACCGCAAGGGCTGGCTTTATCTTGTAATCGGCGCTTCCGGCATTGTGGGCTCCCATATTCTGGGAAGTGTGATGACGGTGATTTTTGTCGTCCTGTTCATGCTGCTATCCATAAAAGTCACGATTCGGAAAAGGACATGGATTGCGCTTTTGAAGGCAGGCATGGGCTGTATCCTGGCAAATCTTTTCTTTGTGGTGCCCTTTCTGGATACCTACGGAAGCATGACCCTGACGACCTACTATGGGAACAAACCTGTTTACTATAATTCGGCTTTTGTGTCCCAGCTTTTTTCCAGCGCTTTCAACGCCATTGGAGACGTAAAGGAGGATTTGACGGGAATGCATCAGGATATGCCCATGTCGGTGGGGCCTGCGGCCGGTCTTGTCCTTTTTGGGGTAATCTGCTTTCTTATTTATAACCGGATGAATGAGAAGAAAAACGACGGCCTGCTGGTAAAGCTTCTGATTCTGACCGTGGTTTCTCTGTGGATGTCCACCAATCTGTTTCCCTATATGTGGCTGGCGGAATATGCGCCGCCGGTGTATCAGGTTTTAAAGAAGTTTGAGTTTGCATGGCGGTTTCTGGCGATTGCCTCGGTACTCATAACGGTTTTATACGTGATGCTGACCGTAAAGGCAGCCAAAGTATTTGACAAAAAGAAAGTGATGGCGGTTTCTGCCGTGGTCTGTCTGCTTTTTTGCCGGCAGGGGGCGGATTATATCTTCCAGTACAATAACCTGATGAAGCCCTTTGAGTATGAGTACAGCTTCCGGGATTTGTCCGTGGGGGCGGTTTACGACGGCCTGTATCTGCCGGAAGGGACGGATTACACAAACCTGCCCGCCGAAGTAAAGGCGTCTGACGCAGAGCATGTAAGTGTGGAAATGACGGCAAGAAAGGGAACCTTCGTGGAGGCCGCGGTGCAAAACAGGACGGCGGAAAACGCCTGGGTGGAGGTGCCCGTTCTGTATTACAAAGGGTATCATGCAAAGAGCAGCGAAGGAGAGCTTGCCGTGGGCTACGGGGACAATAACCGGATAAGAATCCAGATTCCCGCCGGATTTCATGATTCCGTAAAGGTTTTCTTTACAGAGCCGTGGTACTGGAGGGCGGCCGAGGTGATTTCGCTGATATTCTGGCTCTGGGCCGCCGCGTACGGTCTGGCGTGCAGATACCGGCGGGGGAGGAGGACAGCAGGGGGCGGTGTTATATCCCATTGAATAAATGTCCTTTGATATTTTATAAAATGTTTATTTTATTTTTATTGCGCGTTCTCCTGTTCTGGGGTATATTTATATTATAGATAAGGATTTTAATTGATTTTTTCATCACAATATAAAGACCTGTGAATGTTCTGACAGGACGGTAAAATAAAAGTGACCGAGTGATGAAGAGCAGATTTTGTATCACGTTAAGTTTTGCGCTTATTGCCATGCGCATTATATAAGTAGGCAATGTATCAGTTCCACGCTCATTGCTATGCGTGTAATTAAATAGGCAATGATTAAGTAATGGCCTTCTTCTTTTAGGAAGAAGGCTATTAGCATATAGGGAGAACAAAGGATGACAGATTTTGTCAGGGGACGGTTATATTTTATCAAGGATGAATTTTTTGAGGTTGTTGGAGAAAAGTATTTAAAAATAAATAAGAGAGATACGCAAAGACCGCATTATTACGCATTTAGAGATTCTTTTACCGGGTTATTATGGGTAATTCCTTGTAGCAGCCAAATAGAAAAATATAAAAAGATAATTGAGAATAAAGAGAAAAATGGCAGGAAGCATAACCATATTCAAATTATTAAGGTGTCAGGTATTGAACAGGCATTTCTATTTCAGGATATGTTTCCGATTCTCGAAAAATATATCAAGAATCCATACATAAAGCAGAATGCGTTTATGGAAATCAGGGACCCGAAAAAGATATTCGCAATTGATAAAAATGCGAAAGAGATTATTAAATTGATGAGGCATGGAGTTAAATTTACGCCTACCCAACCAGATTCAGTAAGGATTGAAAAAATAATGATTGAAGAATCAAATAAAGATGCTGCCAAATAAATTGCCCACCCCCCTTGATTTTACCGTATTTCCGTGGTATTCTAACATTCGTAAATAAAGAAAAGTTCTTCGGGGCAGGGTGAAATTCCCTACTGGCGGTAAAGTCCGCGACCCATCAGCTTTTAAGGGCATGATTTTGAGAAGCACCGCATTTCAAAAGCATTGCCGGGATAAAGCGAAATGGCTGATTTGGTGAAATTCCAAAACCAACAGTAAAGTCTGGATGAGAGAAGAAAACGACTGTTTTGTGGAAAACGCAATCAGCGTATATGCCGCGGCCGGCATACACGGAAAGCGGCGTATGAACAGGACAGTCTGCTTGAGCGGCGAGCTGTAACCCCGAATGTGAGACAAAACATTCGGGGCTTTTTATGCGCAGCCCCGTGCAGAGGAAAAATGCCGCTGATGCGGCGCACGGGGCGCGCGACGAGTAGGGGAAGATGAATCTTCCCTGCTCGATTGCACACAGCCCCGCGAAGCAAAAGGAAGAACCTTTCTGAAAATCAGGCGAAAGCCAAAGACCGCAGTTGCGGAAGATTTTTAAGGAGGAAAAAGAAAATGAGTAATGGTTTATGGGACAGCGTGAAGGAAAATGTAACTTTTGTACTGGTATCGGTGGGAATCGCGGCAGCTTTGTTTTTGATTGCATGGTTTGCGGAAAAGATGCTGAAAAAGAAAAACGGCGATACGGAAAGAATTTTAACCACCCGCAAAATTGCGTTAATCGGGGTGTTTTCCGCAATTTCCGCGGTACTGATGCTTTTTGAGTTCCCGGTTTTCTTCGCACCGTCCTTTTATGAGCTGGATTTCAGCGAAATACCGGCGCTTATCGGCGCGTTTGCCTTTGGACCGGTATCCGGCGTAATGATTGAATTCTGCAAAATTCTGTTAAAGCTTTTCATGAAAGGAACCAGTACCGCTTTCGTGGGGGATTTGGCAAATTTTGTGATTGGCTGCAGCTTTATACTGCCGGCGTCCATCATTTATATGTTCAAAAAGACAAAGAAGAACGCCATTTTGGCATCCATAGTGGGAACCATGATTATGGCGGTGTTTGGAACCATGTTTAACGCCGTTTATCTCCTGCCTACCTTTGCAGTCCTTTACGGAATGCCTCTTGACGCCATTGTGGGAATGGGAACGGCCATCAACAGCAACATTACCGGCGTGACGAGCCTTGTAATATTTGCGGTCGCGCCCCTGAACCTGCTTAAGGGCGGCAGCGTATCGTTAATCACGGTTCTTGTGTACAAAAAGCTCAGCCCGATTCTGAAAGCGGAACCGGCAAGGAGAAAGGTGAAAACGGCGGAAGCGGCGAAGTAGCGGGAAAGCGGCACATACGGGGAGAACATAAAAACAGCATAAAGCATACGGTCTGATACCGGCAATGCATGGATACTCTCAATGCATTGCCGGTTTTTCTTACAATAAGCCGTCCCGCGAAGCGTGGCGGCGTTTGTTACAATAAGCCGTCCCATGAAGCGCGGCGGCGTTTGTTACAACAAAACTGTAACGAAGCCTGGCGTCAGGAAAATTTTTAGATAAAATTAAGAATTTGTTATATATTCTTGTAAGTTTTTTGAAATATACTTCGTTATAATCAGTAATAAAAAAATATTAAATTAAAGCTTTTGGTATTGACAAATTATGTATTAGTAATATAATACAGTAATACAAACATACAAGGAGTGCAGACGCCATGGACGAATTAATTGAGATTCAGGAGATGTGTAAAATTTACAATCCTGGCGAAAACGAGGTGCGTGCGTTAGAACATGTGAATCTGACGATTAACAAAAATGAATTTGTAGCGATTATCGGCCAGTCCGGCTCCGGGAAATCCACATTAATGAATATGCTGGGGTGTCTGGATGTGCCTACCAGCGGTACATATATTTTAAATGGGCAGGATGTTTCCGGGCTTACGGACGATGAATTGTCGGATATCAGAAACAGGGAAATCGGCTTTATCTTTCAGGGATTCAACCTGATAGCCGGGCTGACCGCGCTTGAGAACGTGGAGCTGCCGCTGATATACCGCGGAGTGGGCAAAAAGGAGCGGCTCCGGCTCTCCCAGATAGCCCTTGAAAAGGTGGGGCTGAAAGCCAGAATGGACCACAAGCCCTCCGAGATGAGCGGCGGCCAGCAACAGAGAGTGGCCATTGCCAGAGCCATCGCCCAGGCGCCGCCGGTCATTCTTGCCGACGAGCCTACCGGAAATCTTGACTCCGGTTCCACGAAAGAAATTATGGAAATTTTAAAGGAACTGCATGGAGAGGGCAGAACGGTCATACTTATTACCCATGACAATGAAATTGCGGCGAGAGCCCGGCGGATTATACGGATTATGGACGGGCATATCGTGGAAGACAGGATAAACGATATTGACTAGTAAAAGAGGAGAGCTGGAAATGGAAAAAGAAATGGATGCGGTAAAAGAAATTGCTCCTTTGGAGGAGGCAAAGCCTGAAAAGGAAAAAAAGAAGAAAGAAAAGAAACCCAAAAAGGAAAAGAAGCCCCTTGATGCGGCTGCAAAGAAAAAGAGAAGAAGAATCATCATGTTCAGCGTTGCCGGCGTGCTGATACTGGCGCTGGTGGTTAAAAATATGTTCTTTAAAAGCGAAACCGCTGCTTTTGTGGCGACTGCCGGCGCAGTTTCCGGGGAAATCGAACAGACCATCAACACCAGCGGTACGGTGACAACGGAAAAATCCAAAAGCTATTTTTCTGATGTGAGCGTGAAAATAGACAGCATACCGGTGTCGGCGGGGGATTCCGTAAAGGCAGGGGACGTGCTGATTTCCTATGACGCCGACGAGCTGGCGCAGGAAAAGGAGCTGGCGAAGCTGAAAGCACAGTCGGCGGAGGGGAGTTACTTAAATTCCGTACAGGGCAACAACGAAAAGCTGGGGGATTTGAACGAAGCCAATGTAAATCTGGAGGTTTTGGACCAGCAGATTAAGGACACGGAAGCCTACATAACGAACTTAAACCATAAAATAGAAAAGAAAAAGAGCGATTTATCTTATTTTGCCACTCTCCTGCAGATTACCCTGATAGAGGAAGCGGACAGCCTGACGGAAGATGAAAGAGTTGAGATTGAAAAGCAGGTGGAGCTCAACCGGTATGAGCAGGAGCACAATAAGGAAATTCAGGGCTGGCAGGATGAACTGGAAGTATATAACAAGATGCTTTCCGATTATCAGGAGTACCGTTCGGAAATGAAATCCCAGAAAAGCTCCGCCGACGCCGGGAAAATGACTGCCGGCGCAAGGGAGGAGCTGGAAGCGGAAAACCAGACAAAGGAAATTGAGTCCGCGGATTCGCTGGAAAGCCTGGAAAAGGCGGAAGGCGGGGTCGTTGCCGAGTTTGACGGCGTTGTCACGGAAGTAAACGCCGTGGAGGGCGGCAGCGCGGCTGTAGGAGAAAAGCTCCTTAAGCTGGACAGCACGGAAGAGGTTATGGTTAAGATTTCCGTTACCAAATACGACCTTGACAAGATTGCCGTAGGGCAGGAGGCAAGAGTCACCATTGCCAGCAAGGAATATCAGGGGAAGGTTTCCAAAATCAACAAGATGGCGGAGACCAACAACAGCGGCGCGGCCGTGGTGGGAACGGAAATTGAAATCCTAAATCCCGACAGCGACGTCATTCTGGGTGTGGAGGCGAAGGTGATTATCAGCACGGCAAAGGAAGAAAACGCGGTCCTGATACCGGTGACTGCCGTCAACGTGGATATGAACGGAGACTTCGTCTATGTGGTGGAGGAAGGAATTCTGGTGAAAAAACCTGTAGTGACAGGGATTTCCTCCGACACGATGATTCAGATTGTGGAAGGACTTTCGGAAGGAGAGCAGGTGGTAACGGAAGTGACTGCGACTCTTATGGAAGGGATGCCCGTGATGGCGATGCCGCAGCAGTAACAACGCAACATTACCATGGCAGTATTAACGCAATATTGCCGTGGCAGTAGCAACGCGGCATTGCCGCAGCGGCAATAAGACACAGTGAGACAGAGAGCACAAATCAGGCGGATGGCAGGGGAACTTTGGCTGCGTCAGGCCGCGGAACTGAGAGGTGCGGAAATGAGGAAAAAATGGCACAGATTTGGGAATATATAAAGATTGCCCTGATGAACATCAAGAGCAACAAAGGGCGTTCGATACTTACCATGCTTGGTATCATCATCGGCATTTCCTCTGTTATCATGGTCATCTCCATTGGAAACGGCGTCCGGTCACAGGTGAATTCGGAGCTGGAGGGCCTTGCGGGAGGACAGATTGCATTCGGTGTGGATTCCACAAGAAAAGACACTACGGTGTCCTTCGACCAGTCGGATTTTGATGCAATCATGTCGCAGGTGGCGCATGTAAAAGGGGTAACGCCCCAGTTTGGCGCATGGGGAACCGCGGAGGGACCGAAAGGGGATTTTGACATCAGTATGAGCGGAGGAACCACAGGGCTTCAGTACATACAGACGGACCCTATTATCAAGGGAAAATATTTTACGGAAAATGATTACAACAGTGCGGCCAATGTGTGTGTGATTAACGAGGGCAGCGCCGTCGCCCTTTTCGGAACCGCCGACGTGGTGGGAATGACCTTTGACGCCACCATCTGGGGCATCACCCAGGAGCTGCGGATAATCGGAATCCGCCAGGACAATGCGGCCACATTGATTAACATGGGCGGCGGAGGGATGACCACCATACAGGCGGAGGTTCCCCTCACCTTTATGGCCAACAAGTACGGCTATTATATTGATGAAATAGACCAGTTTTACGTGATTGCGGAAGCCTCCGAATACTGTACGGAGGTGGCGGCAAAAACCCTGGCGCTTCTGGAGAGCAGACACAATGTCCGGGGCGAAAACCAGATTATGATGCAGAGCTTTACGGACGTAACAGCGCAGTTTGACACGATTTTAAGCTTTATCACCGTGTTTATCTCCTTCGTGGCAGCCATTTCCCTTCTGGTGGGCGGTATCGGCGTTATGAATATCATGCTGGTGTCCGTTACCGAGCGTACAAGGGAAATCGGTATCAGAAAGGCTCTTGGAGCGAGAACCAACTCCGTGCTTTTGCAGTTTCTTGCCGAAGCCGGAATTATCACCTTACTTGGCGGTATCATCGGAATTATCCTCGGCGTCATTGGCGCCAACGGAATCGGAGCCGTTGCCGGGGTAAATGCAAAGATTGGCGTCGGAACCGTGCTTGTCGCTTCCGCATTTTCCTGCGGCGTGGGAATCTTTTTCGGAATTTATCCCGCAAGGAAGGCGGCGAAGCTAAGTCCTATAGAAGCGCTGCGGCATGAATAGGTTTCCGCAAGATAATTGTTGCACTTTAAAATATTTTCAGTATAATAAGAATGTAGAGAGCACCTGCCCGCGTAGGTGCTCTTTGAGTCAGTACATATCTGGCAGAAAAACAGAACATCTGTAAAGCGTATGGTCTGGAAAATCTGCGTATTTACAGATGACATATGAATGCGGACGATTGTCATGGAGAGATTATGGAAACAGAATTTGACGTAAAAATAACGCCGGGGGTTCTCTACGATTATATGCTTTACCACACCTACACAAGTGCTGCCGGGCTTCTCGGCTCTGTTGTGGGCGCGCTTTTGGTGGTGGTGTTTTTTATGGGCTACGGAGCCCTCTTTCTGATTGCCGGAATTGTGATACTGGTTTATCTGCCCTGGACTTTGTTTATTAAATCAAGACGGCAGTACCTTGCCAATCCGGCCTTTAAGGAGCCCCTTCATTATCTCATGAATGAGGAGGGCGTGGAGGTATCCCAGAAAGGGGAGGTGCAGAGCCAGAAGTGGGAGGACATGTATAAGGCGGTGTCCACTTCCCGGAGCCTGATTTTGTATACCTCGCCTGTAAACGCCTCTATTTTCCCGAAGAAGGATTTGGGGGAGAAGGCTGCCGGTGTGATTGAGATGATATCCACCCACATGCCGCCGAAAAAGGTAAAAATCCGAAGCTGAACCGGACCGGCGCCGGGATTTTTGCGGGCAACGGGCCAGACGGCTGGCAGCAGGCACTGGATTAAGAAAAGTAAAGAGCCGCTTTTGAAAAGGCGGCTTGCATGGAGACGGAAGGAAAAGGCAGATGTTCATGGAAACCTACAGCCCGGAGGAAACCTGGGAGCTGGGAAGAAAAATCGGAGAAGGGGCAAAGGCGGGAACGGTTTTTGCCCTGACAGGGGATTTGGGGGCGGGTAAAACCGTTTTTTCAAAAGGAATGGCGGCCGGACTTGGCGTTACGGAGCATGTGAGCAGTCCAACCTTTACAATTCTGCAGATATATGAAGGGGGAAAATACCCTTTTTATCATTTTGACGTGTACCGAATCGGGGATGTTTCCGAGATGGAGGAAATCGGTTACGAGGACTGTTTTTACGGGGACGGAGTATGCCTGGTGGAATGGGCCGACCTTGTCCGGGAGCTTTTGCCGGAGCATTACACGGAGATAACCATCGCCGCGGATATGGAGAAAGGCTTTGACTACAGGAAAATAAGCCTGGAGGAGCATTGATTTTCGCAGGCAACGAGCCGGACGGCTGCCAGCAATGCAAACTGCGTTTGATACATTTGACCGCCGCAGGGGCTGACCTGGCGGGGGAGAATAAATTGACCGGGAGGAGGGGAAAGACGATGAAAATTATTGCGATAGACAGCTCGGGGCTTACGGCTTCGGTAGCCGTCGTGGAGGACGATACGCTGATTGGGGAGTACAATGTCCAGTATAAAAAGACCCATTCACAGACCCTGCTTCCCATGCTGGACGAACTGAAAAAAATGGTGGAGCTTGACCTCTCCACTGTGGACGCCATTGCCTTGGCGGCCGGTCCCGGTTCCTTTACGGGGCTTCGGATAGGCTCGGCAACGGCAAAGGGGCTCGGGCTTGCCATGGGAGTGCCTCTGGTGGAAATCCCCACGTTAGACGGACTTGCCTGCAATCTTTACGGGACGGATAAGCTGATTTGTCCCATTATGGACGCCCGGAGGAATCAGGTTTACACCGGACTTTATGAGTTTAAGAAAGATAACCCTTCTCCCTTTTGTTATCGGCTTGAAACCCTTCTTTCAGGCTGCGCCGTTTCCATTGATGAAATTGCCGAAAGGTGTAACGGGCTCGGCCGGGAAGTGATTTTTCTAGGGGACGGGGTTCCTGTGTTTGAGAAAAGGCTGGGAGAGGTTTTGGCGGTGGCCTATGGTTTCGCACCGCCCCATATGAACAGGCAGCGGGCGGCAGCCTTTGCTTTTCTGGCGTTCCAGTATCTGAAAGAAGGCAAATGCGTTGCGGCTAAGGACCATGCGCCGGTCTACCTGCGTATGTCTCAGGCGGAGAGGGAACGAAATGGAGGATGAATCCCCCATTTCGAAAAGTTTGCGTCCGCAAACTTCATCATGCGCCATGTCCCGCAGCCGGGCCATGAAAGGCGGCGCAGAAAAGAGGAACGAAATGGAGGATGAGCTGAGAATCAGAGATATGGAGGCATCCGATGTGGAGGCGGCCAGCATAATCGAGCGGGAAGCCTTTTCCATGCCGTGGTCGGCGGCGGATTTTCTGGAAATGGTGGAAGCGGATTATGCCAGCTATTATGTGGCGGAGCTTAACGGGGAAATCGTGGGCTGCTGCGGAATCAGAAGGCTGGCGGACGAGGGAGAAATTACCAACGTGGCAGTAAAAGCCGGGTACAGAAAAAAGGGAATTGCTTTTTCAATGATGCGGCACATGCTGGAAAACGCGGAAAAAAACGGCATCGGCGACTGTACGCTGGAAGTGAGAGTCAGTAATTATCCTGCAATAAAACTCTATGAAAAGCTTGGTTTTAAAGGGGAGGGGGTCAGACCAAAGTTTTATGAAAGACCCGCGGAGGACGCCCTGATAATGTGGAAAAGATAGGAAGGTAAAGGAAGAATTACCACTGTTTCTTATCGCTCTTTTATGTATAATGTTTTGTAGGGGAGCAAGAGAAGAAGATTGCATGTGTGACAATGCAATCGTCTCCTGTAAAATACCGAAGGAGGATAAGAGCATGAAAATTTATTTTGACGATAATACAAAAGAGCTGAAAGCAATTGTATGTAATAAATGTAAGAAAGAAATAAGAGTCAAAAACGGAATGATAATGGAAGGCTGTTTCCATGGAAGCGTCCGTTTCGGATATTTCAGCAGGAAGGATGGAACAGAGCATTCTTTTGATTTGTGCGAGGAATGTTATGATAAATTGATTGAAGGGTTTGCCATTCCGGTGAAAGAGGAGGAGACAACGGAGCTGCTTTAAAAAATCAGGCAGATATGGTTCCTCCCTTATAGGCGGGTTACAATAAGCCGGCCTGCGGAGCGGCGGAGAAGTGAGAGGAATTATGCTTGATATTTGTTTACTGGGAACCGGCGGAATGATGCCTCTTCCCTACAGATGGCTGACGTCCATGATGGCCAGATATAACGGACAGAGTATATTGATTGACTGTGGGGAAGGAACGCAGATTGCCATGAAGGAAAAGGGCTGGAGCCCGAAGCCCATTGACGTTATCTGCTTCACCCACTTTCATGCAGACCATATCAGCGGACTGCCGGGGCTGCTTCTCACAATCGGGAATGCGGAACGGACAGAGCCGCTGCTTTTGGTGGGACCGAAGGGGCTTTCGAAGGTGGTGGCGTCTTTGCGGATTATTGCGCCGGAGCTGCCCTTTGTGATAGACTGTCTGGAACTGAACGAGGCGGAGCACACAATTTCCTTTGACGGATTTAAAATAGAAGCCTTCCGGGTAAACCACAATGTTCCCTGCTATGGCTACAGTATCGTGATTGAAAGAAACGGCAGGTTTCAGGTGGAAAAGGCGGAAGCCCTTGGCATTGAAAAGCGGTACTGGAACCGTCTGCAAAAGGGAGAAACCATTAAGGCAGGCGGAAGAACACTTGTGCCGGAAATGGTGCTCGGGCCTGCCAGAAAAGGAATCAAAGTGACTTATTGTACGGATACAAGGCCGACGGAAGGGATTGTAAAGCATGCCGGGGGCTCCGACCTTTTTATCTGCGAGGGGATGTACGGGGAGCATGACAAGAAAGCCAAGGCAAGAGAGAATAAGCACATGACGTTTTACGAGGCGGCGGAGCTTGCAAAACGCGCGGGCGTGCCCAGGCTCTGGCTTACTCACTACAGTCCATCTCTGAACAGGCCGGAGGAATACCTTTCGGAGGTGCGCAGGATTTTCCCGGATACGGAAACCTGCCGGGACGGAAAAACCATTGAGCTTGGATTTGAGGATGAGGAATGAGAGGAGAAGGGCGATGAGCGGAAAAGGCAGTCATGGAATGGTAAAGGGAATCATTGTTATTCTTGTCCTGGTTTGTCTGGTTGGCGGCTACTACTATTATCTGTCCAACAAAAAGCAGGATAAGGTTCAGGAGGAAAATGTGAAGGCAACTGTGGTTCAGGAAGTGCTTATGCGCAATCTGGACAGTAACTATCCGCCGTCTCCAAGGGAAGTAATCAAATATTTCGGCGAGATATCCCAATGCCTTCTGGGGGAAACCTATACGGACGAGGAGTTCGGGCAGCTGGCGCTGCAGGCGCAGAAGCTTTACGACGAGGAGCTGATTGCCAATAAGACGCAGCAGCAGTACCTTGAAGACCTTAAATGGGATATCAATGTTTTTAAAGAGGACGGAATCGTGATATCCAGCTATACTCCCGCATCCAGCGTGGACGTGGAGGAGTTTACAAAGGACGGATATAACTGCGCCAGGCTGACCTGCAGCTTTACTTTCAGGAAAGGTACTTATCTTGAAGCCAACGAGGAGATTTTTGTGCTGAGAAAGGACGCGGAGGGACACTGGAAAATTTACGGCTGGCAGCCGGTGAAAAAGAATAATACGTAGAATTCCGGTTTCACGGTCAACAGAGAGGAATTATATGGAAAAAGACGTTTATATACTGGCAATTGAGAGCTCCTGCGACGAGACGGCGGCAGCCGTGGTAAAAAACGGCCGGGAGGTGCTCTCCAACGTGATTTATTCCCAGATTGCGCTGCACACCGAATATGGCGGCGTGGTTCCTGAAATTGCTTCCCGCAAGCATATTGAAAAGATTAATCAGGTGATTGAGCAGGCTCTGTCCGACGCGGGCATGGCGCTCCCCGATATGTCGGCGATTGCCGTCACCTACGGCCCCGGACTGGTGGGCGCTTTGCTGGTAGGCGTGTCGGCGGCCAAAGCGGTCAGCTTTGCCTCGGGAATCCCGCTTGTGGGGGTTCATCATATCGAGGGCCATATCAGCGCCAATTATATAGAAAACAAAGACCTGGAGCCGCCTTTCATCTGTCTGGTGGTGTCCGGGGGACACTCTCATCTGGTGGTGGTAAAGGATTACGGTGAATATGAAGTGATTGGCAGGACCAGAGACGATGCGGCCGGGGAAGCCTTTGACAAGGTGGCGAGAGCCATCGGCCTGGGATATCCGGGCGGCCCCAAAATTGACCGGGTTTCCAAAGAAGGAAATCCCGACGCAATAGCATTTCCCCGGGCAAAGGTGGGAAATGCGGAATATGATTTCAGTTTCAGCGGTCTGAAATCGGCGGTCTTGAATTATTTAAATTCCTGCCGGATGAAAGGGGAGGAGATTGTCACGGCGGATGTGGCGGCTTCTTTCCAGAAAGCGGTGGTGGACGTGCTTGTGGAGCATTCCATGGAGGCGGTGCGCAAATACGGTCTGAAAAAGTTTGCCATTGCCGGCGGAGTAGCCTCAAACAGCAGCCTGCGAAAGGCATTTGAGGAGGCCTGCGAAAAAGAGTCGGTTGCTTTTTATCATCCCTCCCCGGTCTACTGTACGGATAACGCGGCGATGATAGGCACGGCAGCCTTTTATGAATATCAAAAAGGGATACGGCACGGGTTTGACTTAAACGCGGTTCCGAACTTAAAGCTGGGAGAAAGGGCTGATTTTCATGGGAAGTGATGGGGAACGCACCCTGGCCGTTGTGCTGGCGGCCGGAAGCGGAAAGCGCATGGGGAGCAAAACAAAAAAGCAGTACATGCTGATAGACGGCAAGCCCGTGATTTATTATTCCTTAAAGACCTTTCAGGACAGCTTTATAGACGAGATTGTCCTGGTGGTTTCCCCGGGAGATACCCGATTCTGCCAGGAGGAAATTGTGGAAAAGTACGGGTTTTACAAAGTGCGCCATATTGTGGAGGGCGGGAAGGAAAGATATCATTCGGTGGCCGCCGGCTTAAACAGCGTGTCGCATTTTGACTATGTATTTATTCACGACGGGGCAAGACCCATGGTGACGGCGGAGATTCTGGACAGGTCTCTTGCCTGTGTCAGGCAATATGGGGCCTGCGTTACGGGAGTGCCCGTCAAGGATACCATTAAAATTGCGGACGAGGAGGGAAAGATTGCGGCCACACCCAACCGGAATTTCATGTGGGCGGTGCAGACGCCGCAGGTTTTTTCATATCCTTTAATAAAAGAAGCTTATGCCCTTCTCCTGTCGAGGGAGGAGGAGCTTTCAGCGTCGGGGGTGGCTGTGACAGACGACGCCATGGTGGTGGAAACGCTGACGGGACGGGCTGTAAAGCTGGTGGAGGGCTCCTACAAAAACATTAAAATAACGACCCCTGAGGACATTCAGATTGCGGAGATTTTCCTGAAAAATTTTTAAAGGAATTTTTATGCAAAAAAATTTAAAAAAGTGTTGACAGGTATTAATTGGTTTGATAGAATAACCATTGCGCCTGACAAAAAGGCATACGACATGGAGAGGTATCGAAGTGGTCATAACGAGGCGGTCTTGAAAACCGTTTGTCCGCAAGGGCACATGGGTTCGAATCCCATCCTCTCCGCTGGAGATACCTACTCCGCCGGACTTTTACCGGAACATAATTATATATGAAATTTTAATCAGCTTTCATCAGCGGTTTTAAAGAGTAATAAAACCTGGAGAAGTACCCAAGAGGCTGAAGGGGCTCCCCTGGAAAGGGAGTAGGTCGTTAATAGCGGTGCGAGGGTTCAAATCCCTCCTTCTCCGTTGACAGTCTGGAAAGATTGTCTGTATTATAAAAGAAGCACCTTGACAACAAAACAGCAATGCGACCCTGAAAATTCAAGAAG
>OFGP01000575.1_pt1 | contig 35638 bp, 28 predicted proteins | sample 1521781 | NCBI WGS metagenome assembly OFGP01 (sample SAMEA3504113, study PRJEB24116) | mouse gut metagenome | biome: mouse gut; feature: mouse-associated habitat; material: faeces | place: Denmark | collected 2011
GCCGCCCCCGCCGCTGCGTCCGCCGCCACCCCCTCCGCCGCCATGGCTTCCGCCCCCGCTGCTGGGGGGAGAGTAGACTTTCGTCTGGTTGGTCAGGTATTTTTGCGGGTTGCGGAAAGCAAAGCTGGCGGAGGAGGCGTTTAAAATTTCGCCTGTGGAAGGCTTTTTCCCGCCGGACAGCGCTCTGATGATAAAATAATTTATGAGTGCGGCTAAAATTAATGCCAGAAGCGCGTTACTGATGTACTTCATGGGCTGGGCGATTTTTCTTCCGGCCAGAAGGCTGCTAATCTGTTCAAAGGCTTTGGAGGCGCAGAGAAAATAGTCTCCCTCCGAAGCATAGCGGTAAACGTTGTCGGTGATGGTGTCGGCGTAGGAACCGGTAATGGTTCTGTAAACGGCGCCGTCGCTGAAAATATAAATTTCTCTGTTGTCCATATCTATGAGGAAAAGAGTCCCGCTCTGCTGTCCGAATAATTCATGGTAATAGTTCTCCGCAAAACGGGAGGCGCTCATATAATTATAGGAAACGGATTTAAAGGCAGCGTTTCCGTAGGCGGTAATAGTCTGCATTTCTAGGGAGAGCTGTGTAAGTTCTTCCTCGCTGAGGAGACCGGCGTCGTCTTCCAGAACTACCTGAAAGCCGGTGTCGGGATTTTGCATACGGCAGGAGGAGGAAGCATCGGGCGCACTTACGGCATATTCCGCCTTTACTGTGATTGTCATAAGGGAACATAGAAAGAGGAAAGAAGCTGTCAGCAAGACGAGTTTTCCGCATTTATTCTTAAGCATTGTCGTCACCTCCGCGCCTGTCAAACTGAGGGAGTTTTCGTGTGGCAAGTATGTTATATTTTCTAATAAGGTCTGTAACGGTAAATAAAATACCGATAAAAGCGGCAATTGTCCCCGCGTAATACCAGAGGTCGGATACCGGATTAAATATCAGGATAAGGAGCGTTGCTGCCATGGCGGCCAGAGAGCCGGTAAAGCCGTATACCCGAAGGCGGCCGTCTGTCAGGCAGAAGGGCAAAAGCTCTTTTAAAGGGACGGAGCCGGAGGCTTCTTTACGGATTTTATGCAAAGAAGTACCGTCCGTCTGACGGGCAAGGTATCCCCTGTCGTCATTGCGCTTATCCCTGTGATAAATTTTCAGGATTTCCATTATGTAAATAAAGAAAGCAGCCGCGGCCAGAAAAATGGCGCAGCTTAAAACTATTTTCGGCCTGATAGTAAAAAACAGGTTCAGAAAGACAAATATGGGCAGGGCAAGCAGGATGGAACAAAGGGTATATTTTTTGAGGTCCACGGGGATATCGGCGGCAACCTTTCCGGTCTGTCCGTTTACTGTGGCATAGGCAACGCGGCCGTCTTTTTGGTAGGACATGAACCATACCGGATACATGACGCGCTTTGGAGGCTCGCACCAGGTATGGAGGGTATTGGTCATCTCAAAATTATTCTTGCTGCCGGAAATGCTGATGCCGGAAAAAGCCGGAGATTTTTTAATATTCTGGCAGCTGGTGGAATTGGCAAGGGCTACGGCGTCATTTTTATACAAATCAGCGGACACGTCGGCAGTATCCGCATAAAAACCGCTTAAGAAGGAGGGTGTAAATTCCTTCAGCTCCCCGGTATGAAAAGGCGCAATCTGCTCGCTGATATTGTCGGAAAAGGAGGAAGATGCGTCGTAGGAGAGATGGTTATAGGCGGCGTCGATATCGCCGGTCAGGTTATAATAATCCGTGTAGCGGTAATTGCCTTTGGTGTAGGATTTCTGCCCTTTGACAGAAACGGGCCCCTGCTGGGTGACAGTATAGCTCCAATAAGGCATATAGATTCCGCGGAAGCTGTTAATGCATTTTTCGTCTTTCAGCTCGTCAGGCGCAAAGGGAGCGCGTTTTATCCGGTTCAAATAAGCCTGTTTACATGCGTTTTTATTTTGTTTAAAAGGAATGATGTGAGCCGGGCGCATCTGTCGGCTGACGCGGCTTGAAAGAATTGTGGATGCGCCGCAAAAGCTGCAGAATTCGGCGGCGGAGTTGTCAGTGCTCAATATTTCGCCGCCGCATTGCGGGCAGGTAAATACTGTGGCGTCAAACATCTCGCTTTCTACAGCGTCATTTTCTTTTTTCACCTGATACGGGTCATAGACAGTAAGGCAGTAATCGCATTTAAGCTGTTGGGAATCAATATCAAATTTCAGATTACCGCCGCAATTTTGACATTCGTACAAAGTAATCCCCCCTGATTTTCCTGTGATTTACAGCAGCCTTACCATGCTGTCCGCAGGCTGCCGTACCGGTAACTTTGCATGGCTTTTCTGTTACCTATTATATGTTGGGAAGGATTATGCCGTCAACAGGTTTTCAGGCAGCGCCCCTGAAAGCTTTCCCTCTCACGCATCAGATGGTGAAGGGTGTTGAGCACTTTTTTCTTGTCACCGCTCCAATCCGGGGCAATCAGGATTTTTTTGGGTCCGTCTCCGGTGACCCGGTGGACGACGACGTCGGGAGAAAGATGTTCCAGGCAGGAAATCAGGATATCCAGATATCCTTCCAGCGTCAGGACGGAAAATTCCCCGTTTCTGTAGGCGGCGGCAAGGTCTGTGCCCTCCAGGACGTGGAGAAGCTGGAGCTTGACGCCGAAAGGTTTTACGGCGTTTAAATAGCTTATGGTTTCCAGCATTTGGGAGGGGCTCTCGCCCGGAAGCCCCAGAATTATGTGGACAATCACGGGAATGTTGATGGCCTGCAGATTTTTTACCGCCTCGTCGAAGCAGGAAAGGGGATATCCCCTTCGGATATAAGCTGCCGTTTTGTCGTGGATGGTTTGAAGCCCCAGTTCCACCCAGATAAATTTGTCCGGGTATCTGTTTTTCAGGCCGGCAAGCAGCTCAAGCACCTGCGGGGGCAGACAGTCCGGGCGGGTGGCAATGGAAATACCCAGGACAAAAGGCGCATCTAACGCCTCGGAAAAAATCTGCTCCAGATGGGGGAGGGGAGCGTAGGTATTGGTGTAGGCCTGAAAGTATGCAATGATACAGGGCTGAACGGGCAAGGAACCGGGGACAGATAGCGCTGGTTCAGCCGTGGAGGGTAACTCTGGTTCAGGCGTATCGGATAACCCAGGCTTTGCCGTGGCGGTTCCGGCAGGCGGAAGCTTTTTTGCAATCAGGGCAAATCCCGCCTGCAGCTGGGCGGCAATATCTCCCTTTCCGGCGGTTTCCATGGCAAATTCGCCGCTCCCCCCCTGGCTGCAGAAGATACAGCCCCGGCTGCCCAGGGTCCCGTCCCGGTTGGGACAGGTCATGCGGGCGTTTAAGGCTATCTTAAAGCATTTGCGCTGAAAGGTGTTTTTGCAGTAGGCGTCAAGGGAATAATAGGGCTTTCCCAGCCATTTTTCCGGCAGCTTTCGGGCTTTTTCCGGCTTTTGAGGCTTGCGGGAGCTGCTGGTGGATGAATTTCCGGTCATAAAAATTCCTCTCCTGTGTCTGAAGCTGGCGTTGTGTACAGAATTGTTTTTGCTTTGGTGCAGGCAAGCAGGTCTTTTTCCGTCTGCCTGAAAAGGGGATGGAGCTTTTCGGGCGCGTCGATGACAAGGCAGTCCGTCTCGTCGCGCATAGACAGATTATTTTCTGATTTCCACCTGCGGATTTTGGACAGGATTCGGATTACGTCCTCGCCAAATTCCAGCAAAAGCCCGTCCTCCTCCTGCAGGCGCGGGGAAGTGTCCGGCGCCCCTTCCCAGAGCAGCAGGTGGAGAGAGATTCCCTTTTCATACTGTCTGAAAAATTCCTGATAAATATATTCTGTGATATGGGGAACATAAATTGCATACAGCTTCAGGATATTAAGCAGGGTAAAGTAAAGGGCATACTGGCCGCTTCGGCGCTCCCTCTCACCATGAATATCGGGACGGTAAAGGCGTTCCTTAACGATTTCAATGTAATTATCACAAAAGTCCTTCCAGAAAAAATCGTCAATTTCGCTTTTTGCGGAGCCGATTTCATATTCGTTTAAGAGCTTTCGGGCCTTGCGGATTACCTGCCGGGTACGCGCCATTATCCACGCGTCAACAGGTAAAAGCTCCGGCGCGTCTGCGGGAGTAAAGTCCTTTAAATGGGACAGGGAGAACTTGCAGGCATTCCACAGCTTTGTGAGAAAACGCCTGGCGGCGGCAAGGTCGTCCGGGGCAAAAAAGGTGTCGGTGCCAAGTCTGGCGCCGGCTGCCCAGTACCTGACAGCGTCGGCGGAATAAGTTTCAATCAGGCCGGTTGGCGTAAGGGAGCTGTTGTTTTTGGATTTGCTGATTTTTTCTCCTTTTCTGGCGAGGACAAAACCGCTAATCATAATATCTTTCCATGGAAGTTTTCCGGTGTGATACAGGCTTCTTACTATGGTATAAAAGGTCCAGGTGCGGATGATTTCGGAGGCCTGGCAGCGCACGCTCATGGGCACAAGAGGAATACCGAATCTCTCGTTAATCTGGGGCGTCACCGATGAGGTTGCCCAGGTGTCAAAGACGGCGCTTTCCGGGACAAAATCCCGGCAGCCGCATTCACAGCTTCCCGTAAAAGGCGTTTCAAGGGGATTTACCGGAAGCTGCTCCGGTTCGGCAAAGACGGCTTTGCCGCAGGCCTTACAGTACCAGACAGGGAAAGGAACGCCAAAGTAACGCTGGCGGGAAATGCACCAGTCCCATTTCAAATTGGATACCCACGAAAGATAACGGCTTTTCATGTGGGCGGGGTACCAGTTAATCTCGTCGGCGGCTTTGAGGAAACGTTCCTTTTCCGATAAAATATCAATGTACCACTGGCGGGAGGGAATAATCTCCGTCTCCGTGCCGCAGCGTTCGTGGACGGCGATGGTATGAGTGATTTTTTCCGATTTTAAAAGCAGCCCCTTTTCGGAAAGGAGTTCGACAATCCTGGCTCTTGCGCAAGGGACGGTCATGCCGCCGAGAAAGGGAACGTCCTTATCCAGTGTGCCGTCCTGCAAAATGACTTTGCGGTAAGGCAGGCGATATTTTTCCGCCCATTCGGCGTCGGTGCTGTCGCCAAAGGTGGCGCACATTACGGCTCCCGTGCCCTTATCCATGCCGACCTTTTCATCCGCCATGACGGGAATTTCATAATCGTAAAGAGGCACAAGGACAGTCCTGCCGATATATTTCCGGTATCGTTCATCCGCCGGATTGACAAAAAGGCAGACACAGCCGTAGAGCAGCTCGGGGCGTGTGGTGGCAACCTCAATGGTTTCCCCTCCGGCCCTGAATGGAATGTAGTGAAAAGAGGATTCCACATCCCGGGTGTCAAGCTCCGCCTGGGCGATGGAGGTCTTGCAGCTTTTGCACCAGAGAACGGGGGAGAGCTTATCGTATGCCTTTCCCTGCTTTACAAGATTTAAAAACAGCGCCTGTGAAAGCTTCGATACCTCGGGGCTTATGGTGGTATATTGCAGCGACCAGTCAACGGAAAAGCCCAGGGACTTCCACATATCCTTAAATTCCTCCTCGTATTTCCGGGTGACGGACATACACTTTTCCGTGAAGGAGCTGCGGGGCATGGAACCGGCCTGAAGGTGTTCCTCCTTTTCCACAAGACGCTCGGTGGGAAGCCCGTTGTCGTCAAATCCAAAGGGATAAAATACATTATAGCCCTGCATTCTGCGGAACCTTGCGTTCATTTCCGCCTGCGCATAGGAAAAAACGTGTCCGATGTGCAGACTGCCGCTGACCGTGGGAGGCGGTGTGTCGATGGAGTAGACGGGCCCCTTTTTTCCGGAATCAAATTTGTAAATCTGATTCTTCTCCCAGAATTCCTGCATTTGTTTTTCGATAGTTTCAAAGTGATAGTGCTTTTCCATGATTACCTCCATTCTTTCCATGCAATGTTCTGCATCTGCCGTCACAACAAAATTCTGTATTTGCCGCCACTACAAAAAAGCCCCGGAGCAACGTCAAATTACTCCGGGGCGAACAAAGTCCGTGGTACCACCCAAATTCGGAAAGCATAAGCCTTCCGCGCTCAATCAATACGGGACTGCAGGCGCAATACTGCCGCACATCCGATATTGCTTCCCTGTTACGGGGGAAATCCGGTGAAGGCTACTTGGAAATTTATAAGATTTCCTTTCGCTACAATAAGCTGACTCACAAAGTGCGCAGCGTTTGTTCACAGCTCAGAGGCCACTTCCATACTTTCTTCAGAAAAGCTTACACCAACCGCTTTCTCTCTGTGCATCGGAAAAGATATGTACTCCTCCTCGTCAAAGCCTTTGTCCTTTTTAATTTTCGATAAGTCTACTATAACTTTTCTGAAATGTCAACAACAAATTTTACAGACAATATTTGGGAAAAATCGTATTTTGGTTGAAAATTCTATGCATTTTTAATGGGATTTGTTATACTGAATCAAAGAAATTGTGCAATGGCATTGGGGGATGCCGGGAAAGGAGAAAATTATGTCCCAATTTGTAAAACTGAATCCTGAGCAGTTAAAAGAGCTCCGGGAAGTAAATCCGATGATGATGTCTTATAATGTGGAATTTGCCGAGGTAACGGGAGGCACATTCTGGAAGGCTTACACGCCCGGGCAGATTGCCGGAACAGAGGAATTTCACGTGACGCCCACTTCCGAAGGAATTGCGGCAATGTACAAGGATTTAATGCAGGTTTATGCACCTATTGATTTGTATAGCGAGAAGCTTCGCTCTCTGGCGAAGGAATTCGGTCCGGTCTGGGTGCGCGTTTCAGGAACATGGGCGACGAAAACCTACTATGATTTTGACGGCACTACCGGCGGCAAGGCGCCGGAAGGCTATTTGAATGTACTGACAAAAGAACAGTGGATTGGCGTTCTGGACTTTGTGAAAGCAATCGGCGCAAAGCTGATTGTTTCCGTGGCAAACTGTCCCGGACTGCACAGCGCGGAGGAACCCTGGCATCCGGCGGAGGCCGAAAAACTCTTTTCTTTAAGCAAAGAGTACGGAGTTCCTATCAATGCGGCGGAATTTGCCAATGAGCCTAACATGATGGAGGATACCGGATTCCCGAAAGGCTATACGCCCGAGCATTACCGCAGAGACCAGGATTTGTTCTTTGGCTGGCTTCGCGAGAACTATCCCGACTGCCTCTGTGTGGGGCCGAGCACCACAGGAGGAGATAATGTTACCTTTGGAAAAGGGGGCGACGGAAAATCCGGCGGCGTGGAGCAGCTTGTAAACAGCTGTGGGTGTGCGGATTTGATGGAAGGCACGAAGGAGCCTCTCGATGTGTTCAGTTATCACTATTACAACGGGATTTCGGAGCGTCTTGCATCCGTTATGCCGGCAGGACACTGGCAGGCGGAGGAGGCAAACAGCGAGCCTTATCTGGCTACGGCTCTTAACTTTGCCCGCACCTATGCGCCCATGCGGGATAAATACTGCCCCGGCGGAGAAATGTGGGTGACGGAGTCCGGCGATGCCGGCGGCGGCGGAGACACCTGGGCCTCCACTTATCTGGACGTACTGCGCACATTAAACGAGCTTGGCGGTTTTGCATCCATCACCAACGGAGTGATTTTCCATAACACCCTGGCCTCCTCCGATTACGGTTTCCTTGCAAGGGAAGTGTTTGACCCCCGCCCTAATTACTTTGCGGTTCTTTTGTGGAACAGGCTGATGGGGAGCACGGTTTACGATTCCGGGGAAGCAATCCGCGAAGGCGCCCATGTCTTTGCCCATTCGCGCAAGGACGGAAAAGACGGCGTTGTTTACCTGATAATCAACAATTCCCTGACGGAGGCTACAACCGTCGAGCTTCCGAAGGAAGCGCAGCGTTATACGCTGGCAGGCGAAAACGGGAAGGTGCGTTCAACAGTGATGACACTGAACGACAAGCCGCTTGTTCTGGGCGAAGGCAATGCGCTGCCGGAAATGAAGCCGGTTATCCAGGAAGCCGGATGCGTGGAGCTTGCGCCGGGAACCTGTACATTCCTTGTTATGTAACTTTCGGAAAAAATCTGTTTCCGCGGGCAGAGAGTCAGATGATTGTCTGCGGCGTGTTTGTTGACTTTAAAAAGAGAAGCAGGAGAGTGGGGCTGCCGCGGGACGGCAGCCCTTTTTAACATAAGGCCGGCTCGCAAAGCGTGCTGACCATTGTTCGTAGAATGGGGCCAGAGTCAGATGCATTTTGTAGACGCAAAAGGGATTTTATCGGCAAAAAACGGCATGAATCTGTACCGGGGGTGCACCCACGGCTGTATTTACTGCGACAGCCGCAGCAGATGCTACCAGATAAACCATGATTTTGAGGATATAGAAGTAAAGCGGAACGCCCCGGAGCTTTTGGAGGCGGCGCTCCGCTCCAAAAGGAAAAAGTGTATGATAGGCACAGGAGCCATGTGCGATTCTTATATGCACTGTGAGGAGAGGCTGATGCTTACGAGGAGATGTCTTGAGCTGATAGACCGTTATGAGTTCGGGCTTGCCATACAGACCAAGTCCGACAGGATTCTGCGGGATTTGGATTTGCTAAGGAGCATTAACCGCAAGGCAAAGTGCGTGGTGCAGATGACGCTTACCACTTATGACGAGGACTTGTGCAAAATCCTGGAGCCGAAGGTCTGTACGACAAGGAGGCGATTTGAGGTCTTGAAAATTCTGCAGGAAAACGGCATTCCCACAGTGGTGTGGTTTTCTCCTCTGCTGCCTTTTATCAATGATACGCGGGAAAACATGGAGGGAATTCTGGACTACTGTATAGAGGCGGGGGTGTACGGCGTGATTTGCTTCGGCATCGGCGTGACGCTTCGGGAGGGCGACAGAGAATATTTTTACCGGAAGCTGGACGAGCATTTTCCCGGAATGCGGGAGAGATACCACAGAAAATACGGCTATGCCTACGAGGTGGTCAGCGACAACAACAGAGAGCTTATGGGCAGGTTTCATGAAATATGCAGGAAAAACAACATGGTAAGCGATATGGATAAAATATTTGCTTATCTTCGTGAGTTCCCGGAGGATAAGGGGTATGAGCAAATGAGCCTGTTTTAAGGAGAAACGTACCTCATGTGGCATATGGCCAAACTTTCCTTTCATAAACTGTAGCAATAACAATAACGGGTGCTTTTTATGAAAGGGTACATAGAAAAAATCAGACGGAAGATAAGGCTTTTCCCTCCGAGAAAAGAGGGGCAGAGCGGAGAGGAATATGCCAGGCAGAGGGCGCTTCTGGGATTAAAATACGGCGTGTTTGCATTGACGGCTTTTGCCATACTCCGGGGAATGCTTGTGGTGGCGGGAGAAAACGTGACAGTGAGCAACAGCGTAGACGGCCGGGAACTGCCGATTTACTGCGTGGATACGCCGGAGAAAAAGATTGCGCTCAGCTTTGACGCAGCCTGGGGGAATGAGGATACGGCTAAAATTCTGGAAATTTTAAAAAAACATGACATACATGTCACATTTTTTATGACAGGGGGATGGGTGGAGAGCTATCCTGACGATGTGAAGGCGATTCTGGCAGCAGGTCACGACTTGGGAAACCACAGTGAAAACCACAAGAACATGAGTCAGCTGTCCGATGAGGAAAAAAAGGAAGAGCTGATGAAGGTACATACCAAGGTGCAGGAACTGACCGGCTATGAAATGTTCCTGTTCAGGCCGCCCTATGGGGATTATGATAATGCGGTGGTGAATGTGGCAAAGGACTGTGGATATTTTACCATTCAATGGGATGTTGACAGCTTGGACTGGAAAGATTACGGCGTGGATTCCATCATCAAGACAGTGACACAGCACAAGCATCTTGGAAACGGCTCCATCATCTTGTGCCATAATGGGGCGAAATATACAGCGCAGGCGTTGGACACACTGATTGCCACATTAAAAAATGAAGGATATACTTTCGTGCCGATTTCGGAATTGATTTATCGGGAGGGGTATCATATGAACCATGAGGGGCGGCAGGTAAAAAACTAACTATACTACAGGTCAATATCGCCGTAAAACAAGTCAAATTAACCTCTGGTATCATAGCTGTTTTCCGGTAAAATGGTATTGTAAACAAGAAACAAAGCAATATCAGAAAAGGAGATTACAGCTATGAGTATCGTAGTATTGAAAAATAATATCAAAAAATATTTCGAGGAGCATGCTGCAGAAATTATGTGCAGTCTGGCAGCATTATCTGACGACCGCAGCGCATTTGAAAGTTATCTTTTGCTGAGAAAGTAAGAGACACAGACGGCATGAAAACACAACTAAATAAGGAAAAGAAAAGAGCCGGTTATGCAAAGAGAAAATGGTGACGCATAGCCGGCTTTTTTTGCGCGCGGGCAATGATGCTGGCGCCAGCATCATTGCCCGCGGGAATAAAGAAAAATATAGTGTCATTCACATACCGATTATGGTAAAATAGAAGAATCAGAAAAACAGGGGGCGTCTGAAAACCAATGAAAAATTTAAAAGAGTTATGCGGCAAAATATCTATGCCGGCGGAAGCGACGGACTGTATTTTGAGAAATGAAAGACTGACAGAGGACGGCAGCCTTAGCGCTTCCATGGAAAAGCTTTTTCATACCGCCACATGGAAAGCGGGGCTTGCGGAATTAAAACAGTATATCGGGGAAGACGCGGGGGGCTTTGGAATCCTGGCCTGCGAGCTTTCGTGTGCGCTGAAAACCTTTGAAATATATGAGAAGCTTGGAATTTCGGAAGAGATTTATGTGGATACTATGAAGTGTTTTAGCCGTTTTGTGAAAGAACACGGGGAAAGCTACGGCAATTATGGTTTCGACAGGGAATGGTGGACGCCCAGACAGATTTCAGGGCTGCTTTTTAGAATCGGAGAACTGGAATATGAGATAGCGGAAATTCCCGGTACTGATAACGCAATGTCCGCAGATGGAACGGACGCCGGGGAAAGCGCTGAAAATGAGAAGTGTATCTGGCTGCACATTCCGTCGGACGCAAGGCTGACCGCAGAGGAGATAGAGGGCTCTATTCTGAGGGCGCGGCAGTTTTTTGCCGAAAAATTCATACCGTATGCCGGGGCAAAGATAAAGTGTGAGTCCTGGCTGCTATCGCCCACGTTAAAGGAGGTACTGCCGCCTTCCTCAAAGATACTGGGATTTCAGGATTATTTTGTGACGAAATCCCTGGGGATTGACGAGGGGGAATTTATGACGTGGGTATTTAAAAGGCAGGATATTCCCCTTAAGGATTTGCCGGAAAACACTTCCTTGCAGCGGAATCTGAAAAGTTATCTGCTTTCCGGCGGAAAAGTGACGGCGGCGGAGGGAACGCTTAAAGACAGAGATTTTTGGGGACGGCGCTGAAACGGTGAGAACATGCAGACAGTAAAAGATAAGATACGGTTGGATAAAAAGTTAATTTTAAATTTAATTTTGTTTTGTGTATTTGCCGGATATCTGGCGTTTAACGGGCTTTTGCTGGCGCGTCACGAGCCCTGGCGGGATGAGGCGAATGTCTGGCTTATGGCAAGGGAGCTGTCGCCGGCAGGACTTTTTGCGGAAATCCGGTATCAGGGGCATCCCTGTCTGTGGTATCTGATTGTGATGCCTTTTGCAAAGCTGGGGCTGCCTTTTCGGTCAATAGGGCTTATCAGCTATTCTATTATGGCAGTAACCGCCGGTATTTATCTGTTCAGGGCTCCGATTCACCCTTTTGTGAAGGCGGCGAGTCTGTTTAGCCCGGCTTTTTCTTATTTTTATGCTGATATTGCAAGGAATTATTGCCTGATAGCGCTTATTTTGATATTATTGGCTGTGTGTTATCCAAAACGAAACGAAAAGGCTGTCTGCTACGGACTGCTTCTGGGGCTTCTGGTGCAGGCCGACACCATAGCGATTGCGGCGGCGGGTATGATTTCGCTGATGTGGCTGTGTGAAAATCTATGGCGAAGCTATAAGGAGAAATCTCCGGCGGCGGCTTTGCGAATTCTGAAAGGAATCTGGATACCCCCGGCCAGTCTTTTTTTGTGGGTTGCGCAGTTTTATCAGGTGTCGGACAGCGCGGCGTTTCAGATGAGATTTCCCGGGGGACGGGAGTTTTTGAGCGAAACCAGAAATTACAGCCTCTGGATTATGGAACGTCTGACAGGGAGGGGAGAGGGCTTTTGCAGTATCATGCTCCTTTTGCTGCTCCTCCTTCTTCTGGCGGTTTCCATCCGCATCAAAAGTTGTTGGGCGGCAGCGGTGATGGTCGTTGCATATCTGTTTGAAGCGGTATTCAGCGTTATGGTGTATCAGCTCCATATCTGGCATTTCATAGCCCTTTGCTTTGCCCTGATTTGGACGCTGTGGGTGCTGGACGCTCAGAGAAAAGAAAAGGGACTGACAGACAGGGCGGGAGCCGGACTGCTTTTGGGAATACAGGTGTTATTTTTAGTGCTGTGCGTAAGCATGTTCACACAGTGGAACTCCGGGGAGGAGACCTCCAGCCTGGACAATGCGCTGCACGGGCTTTACTCGGACGGGCAGGGAGCGGCAGAATATATCGAGCAGTACATCGGAAAGGAAGAGATTGTTTTTTCTTCCAATGTGTCCATGGCATCCACGGTTCTTGCATGGCTTCCGAAGCACAGGTTTTATTTTGCCGGAAACGGGGAAATGGCTTCCTATGCGGATTATAATGAGGAGCAGGAGAAGCGGATTACGGTTGAGGAGCTGCTGAATCTGGTTCGGACAAGATTCGGGGACAGGGATGTGTTTTATCTTTTGGATTCGGGAGGCTCCTGCATCACGGACGGTGAGAAGCTTGAGGAGTACGAAGTTTTGTACCGGACGGAGGAAAAGACTGCAAGAGGGGAAGAATATACGATTTATAAAATTCCGGTTTTCGGGAAAGAGTAAAACAGGGAAATACCGGATGCCCGGAGTGTTGACATAAAACAGGAAAGGATTTAAATATGAAAGAGCGGTTTGACAAAATTATAATAGGGGCCGGATTGTACGGTCTGTATGCCGCCGCCTTTTGCGCGGAAAGAGGGCAGAAGGTTCTGGTGCTTGAATATGATGGTGCGCCTTTCCAGAGGGCTACTTATATCAATCAGGCAAGGGTTCACATGGGCTATCATTATCCCAGAAGCCTGACAACAGCGGTAAAGTCCGCCGGATATTTCAGGCGGTTCACGGAGGATTTCGGTTTTTGCATTCATGATAAATTCGAGCAGATTTATGCCACGTCGGGTAAATTTTCCTGGACAAACGCGAAACAGTTTCAGGAATTCTGCCGGGCGGCGGAAATCAAGTGCGAGGAGGTCGCAGCTTCCAAGTATTTTAAAGAGGGGATGTGCGACGGCGCTTTTCTCACGGAGGAATATACCTACGACGCAAAAATTCTGCAAGAATATTACGAGGACAGGCTTTTCGGGAACAGCGCGGTAACCTTTGTGTTCCACGCGAGGATTGACAGAATTATAAAAAGAGAAGAGGTCTATGAGATAGTTCTTGCGGACGGGAAAAGCTATGAGACAGGCTATGTGCTGAACGCCACCTATGCGTCCGTCAACCAGATAATCGACAAGGTGGAGGACGTATCCGGCGGCTCAGGGAATGGAATGTCAGGCGTATCGGACAGCGGTTCGCCGGGGGCGCTGCAGCAGAGCGGGACGAGAAGCGCGCCGGGAAAAGCGGCGGCGGAAATGTTTCAGATAAAATATGAGCTCTGCGAAATCATCCTCTGCAAGCCGTCGGAGCGGCTGAAGGGTATTGGAATTACCGTGATGGACGGGCCTTTCTTTTCCATCATGCCTTTTGGAAAGACAGGGCTTCACTCGCTGACGGCGGTGACCTTTACGCCTCACATCACGAGCTATGATTCGAAGCCTTCCTTCTCCTGCCAGAGCGGTATGGAGGGGCGCTGCTCGCCGGAAAATCTGGGGAACTGCAGCACATGTCCAAACAAGCCGGAGTCGGCATGGCCTTATATGTCTCATCTGGCGGATAAATATATGAAGCCCGAGTATGCTTATACCTACGTGGAATCGCTGTATTCCATGAAGCCGATTTTAAAGAGCTCGGAGGTGGACGATTCAAGGCCCACGGCAATCAGGGTGATGAGCGCAAATCCCACCTTTGTCAGTGTGCTCTCAGGCAAAATCAACACGGTTTACGACCTGGACGATTACTTAAAATAAAGGAGAAGTATGGAAAATACAACACAAATTGTAAAGGAAAAGAAATTCATATCGCTTGTTATTTATCTTCACAACTCAGCCCCTTATCTGAAATTTTTTCTGGATACGGTTATCCGTACCTGTGAAAATCATTTTGAGCAGTTTGAAATCGTGTGTGTGGACGACGCCTGCCAGGACAATACTGTGGAGCTTTTGAAGGAGTATGTGGAGGAGAGAAAGCTCCATGTGATGGTAAATGTGGTGCACATGAGCTTTTTCCAGGGGCTGGAGAGCGCAATGAACGCCGGAAGGGATATTGCCATAGGTGACTTTGTGTACGAGTTTGACGATATTTTCGTGGACTATGACGAGAAGGTCATTATGGACGTATACTATAAGCTGTTGGAGGGCAATGACATTGTGGCGGCCAGCAGTAAAGGGAAAATGAGGCTCACGTCGAAGCTTTTTTATGCCCTTTATAACAAGACAAAGCGGGGAAACGGCAAAATCGGGCCGGAGACCTTCCGGGTGATGTCGCGGCGGGCAATCAACAGAATCAAGTCCATGGGGCAGTATATTCCCTACAGAAAAGCGGTTTATATGGACTGCGGGCTTGGGAACGCCACCATTTATTATGACAGCCGGGACGTGGACGTGCGTGTGAAAAACAAGACGGTGGCATCGGAGCGGACGACGCTGGCGCTGGACTCTTTTATTTATTTCACCAACGTGCTTGAGCGGACGTCGGCGATTATCTGCGGCGTGTTTTTGATGGTCACGGTGTTTATGGGAATCTATATTATCAGCGATTTCCTAAACGACAATACGAAGCCCGTGGAGGGCTGGCTTTCCACTATGGGATTTCTGGCTCTGGGCTTTTTCGGGGTGTTTGCCCTTCTTACGATTATTTTAAAATATCTTTCGGTGATGCTTAATTTAATCTTTAAACAGCAAAGATATCTGGTTTCGGATATAGAAAAGGTGGTAAAACATTGAGCGGGGAAGAATTATCAATTAATCTTTTGTTTCCGGTTTTGAACGAGCGGCTCCGGCTCCAAAACGGAATCGACAGGACAATGGCGTATTTGAAGGAAAATATTACCATACCTTATAAGCTCACCATTCTGGACAACGGCTCCGACGACGAAACGCCGGAGATTGGAAAGGAGCTTTCGGAAAAGTACCCGGAGGTATCCTACATCCGAATGGAGGAGCGTGGCGTGGGCGTGGCTTTTCGTAAGGGGATTGCCTTAAATGAGAGCGCGCTGGTGGGGTATATGGACATTGATTTGTCCACGGATTTGAAATATCTGGGGAAGACCATCGAGCTGTTTCGGACAAGGCCGGAACTTGAGTATGTGAACGGGAGCCGTTTCAGTAAGGAGTCGGACACAAAGGGAAGAAAGTGGTACCGCAAAATCACCTCTATGGGGCTTGTGTTTTTGTTAAAGCTGTTTTTCCATATGAAGGCGACGGACGCGGTGTGCGGATTTACCTTTCTTCGGAAGGATACCGCCGAGAAGCTGGCGGCAGTCTGCAGCAATGATAACGGGTGGTTTTATACCATAGAGTTTCTGCTTAGGGCGGAGCGGATGGGGGTAGTGATTTACGATATGCCCGTGGAGTGGCAGGAGGATTACAACACCACCGTGAAGGTGTGGAAGACCATAAAAAATTATGTGGTTCGGATGTGGAAGCTGCATAAGGCATTTCGGGAGGAAAACAATGTTAAAAAGAATTGATTTATCGAGAGATTATGAGAAGCACAAAGAGGAGTATCTTGAGGCAATCGAGGCGGTCTGCCGGGAAACGGCCTTTTCAGGCGGGAAATTCGCGGATAAGTTTGACAGGGAATTTGCCGGTTACTGTCAGGTGCCTTATGCGGCGGGGGTGAACAACGGGACTTCCGCATTGCACTGTGCCATGATGGCGCTGGGAATCGGAGAGGGGGATGAGGTGATTGTCCCTGCCAACACCTACATAGCAACCGCGTGGGGAGTGACTTATACGGGAGCCGTGCCTGTTTTTGTGGACTGTACCGGCGATACCTGGGAAATTGACCCGGATAAAATCGAGGAAAAAATCACAAAAAAAACGAAAGCAATCCTTGGAGTCCATTTATATGGACAGCCTTTCGAGTATAATAAGGTAAAGGAGATTGCCGACAGGTACGGACTTTACGTGGTGGAGGACTGCGCTCAGGCCCACGGGGCGACCTATGAGGGCAGGATGGCGGGAAGTCTGGGAGAGCTTGGGTGCTTCAGCTTTTATCCGGGCAAGAATCTCTATGCCTTTGGCGAAGGCGGAAGCGTCACCTGTTACAAAAAGGAATACTATGACGCCATTACCACCATCAAAAATCAGGGATGTCAGGTGAGGTATTATCATGACGTGGTTGGATATAATTACCGGTTGGAGGGGCTGCAGGGGGCGGTTTTGAGCGTCAGCCTGAAATATCTGCCGCAATGGACAGAAAGGCGTCGGGAAATCGGAAGAAGATATCTGAGGGAAATCACGAATCCTTTGCTTGCCATGCAGGCCCATCCGGCGAACACAGAGCCGGTGTTCCATCTGTTTGTGATTACCGTGGAGGACCCGGGAGACTTCCTTGCTTATATGGAGGAAAAGGGAATCGAGTGCAACCGGCACTATCCGGTGCCCTGCCATCTGCAGAAAGCCTATAAGAATCTGGGCTATCAGCCGGGGGACTGCCCCAATGCGGAGTATCTTGCCTCCCATTGTATTACGCTTCCTCTTTTCCCGGAAATGACGGACGAGGAGGCGGGGATGGTGATTGACGCCTGCAATGCCTATACAGTGAAATAAGACAGGCAATCAGTTGTAAAAGGGGAACAAAATTTTGGAAAGGAAAGATATTTTTATAAGAAAGCTCTTATTTGCGGGAATGTTTTTACTTCTTACCGCATGGACTTGTGTGTTGTGCTTTTATCATTTGGGCGAGGCCGGGACTCAGAATTGGGACGAGGCTATCTACGGGATTAACGCCTATGAAATGATTCAGTCAGGGAACTGGTGGGTGCAGACCTACCGATATGCGGTTGACTATTATAATTTGAAGCCGCCCTTTATCATGTGGTGCATTGCCCTGTGTTTTCAGAGCCTGGGCTTTAGCTTTTTTGCCATGCGGCTGCCCTCTGCGATAGCCGCGGTGCTGCTTTTTGTGCTGATTTTTATATCAACGGCAAGATATTTCGGGAAAAAGGCGGCAGTGATTGCCGGGATGGTTTTCGTCTCCTATACGGATATGTTTTTCTTCCATATGGCAAGAAGCGCGGATGCGGACGCTCTGTATTTGCTGATGTTTATGGCAGCCATGGTATGTCTGTATGAGTCGGAAAAAAGACCCTGGTTTCTTACTGGCTGCGGCGTGTTTTTGTCGCTGGCCTTTATGGCAAAGTGTATGCATATGGGAATCGGGGTAGTGGTCTGTATTCTGTATCTGCCGAGAATTTATAAAAAGCTTAAGCTAAAGCATTATATCGGCGCGGCAATTGGCGCGGCGCTTCCTACGGGAATCTGGGCGGCGGTGCGGTTTTCCTACGACGGATTTGCTTTTTTTGCGCAGATGTTTGGCGTGGAAATTGTGGACAGGGTTACGAAGGAGTCTGATTATCTGGGATATATCAGATATTTCGGGACGAAGCCTGTGGTTTTGCTTTCTCTTGCGGCAATCCTCGGGTCGCTGGCGCTTCTTTTTTTCCGGAGGAAAGAGGAAAAGAGAGCAGCGGACGGAAAAAGCCTGTTGAGAAAAATCATTGGAAGCAGACTGTATCTGTTTGCGGTGTGGCTTTTGGTTTCGCTGGCAGCTTACAGTGTTTCCGGTTCGTTTATGGAGTGGTACGGTTATATCTGTTATCTGCCATTTTGCGTGATTACCGGAGCGGTTCTGGGACGGGCCCTGGACCTTCCCGGCAAAAGGAAGGCGGCCGCGCTGATACTGCTTTTGCTTCCGGTTATCGGTCTTGGAACCAGTGTGAAAAAGTCCCTGTGGAATCTGCAGACATTGGAATATGAAAACAACACGGATATCAGGAGGGATATTTCCTGCCTGATAGAAAAATACCCGGAGTACCGGGGCGCCGGAATTTACATTGAAAACAGCCGGAATGAGTACTGCCGTCAGAACGAGTGGGAGCAGAACAGCGTGGCGGATATTTATATCATCGGGGATATGAAGCCCATAGAAGGGGGCGTTCCCGTATTCGTGGAGGATAAAGACGCTCTTTTACTGATTTCAAAGAATCTGTTTGAGACCTACAGTAATGTTCTGGCAGGAAGGGTTATTCTGGTTGACGGAGACGATTATCTGATATTCAGTAATGAATTTTACAAATGAGGTGGAGATGAAGAAAACAATTATCGTGATGCCCGTGGCAAACGAGGAGGCGACCATGGGGTGGATTCTGGATGAGATTCTGGGTCTGCCCTATGACAACTTACATATTTATCCGGTAATTGACAGCTATTCGAAGGACAGGACAGAGGAAATCATACGGGACAGAGAAAGATTAAGCGATAAGGTGAAATGTATTTTCCATGAAAAGTCCACCGGGGTTATCAGCTGTTATCTGGAGGGCTTTAAGAGGGCCCTTGCCGACGGGGCGGAGCGGATAATTGAGATGGACGGCGGGGGAAGCCATCTGCCCTCGGAAATTCCCCAGTTTCTGGAAAAGCTGGAGGAGGGCTACGACTGCGTCTGGGGCTCACGGTTTATGGACGGCGGTTCCATGAAAGAGCAGCCCTTGTACCGGCGGATTTTAAGCCAGGGCGGCACTTTTTTGTCCAATGCGGTGCTTGGTACTGCGCTTAAGGACATGACCAGCGGCTTTGAGGGCTTTCAGAGGGAAATTCTTGAGCAGATGCATCTGGACAGCTTTCTGTCCACAGGACATATGTATCAGACGGAAATGCGCTATTACTGCCGGAACCTGCGCACGGTGGAGGTTCCGATTCACTATGTGGGAACGGCTTCCAGCTTAAAGGGAAGCTCTGTGACGGAAGCCCTTAAAATTTTATTTATGCTGAAAAAGCATGAGCCGGAGGTATGCAAATGGAAAAGGTAAAATATCTGATTTTAGGGGCCGGTCCTGCCGGCCTTACTTTTGCAAATATGTTAAAAAGAAAAGGGGAGGATTCCTTTCTGGTTCTGGAAAAGGAGAAGGAAGCGGGCGGGCTCTGCCGCTCTGTCATGGTTGACGGCAGCCCCCTGGATATCGGCGGCGGGCATTTCCTTGACGTGAGAAGGCCGAAGGTGTGTGAATTTCTGTTTGATTTTCTGCCAGAGGAGGAGTGGGAGCTTTTTTGCAGGGACAGCCGTATTTATCTGGAAAGCGCGGTGGTGGGACATCCCCTGGAGGCCAATATCTGGCAGTTTCCCTTAGAGGAACAGGTGGAATATCTTTCTTCCATAGCAAAGGCGGGGTGCAACAGCGGCGAGCCGGTGCCGGAGCGGTTTGTGGAGTGGATTATCTGGAAGCTGGGGCAAAAGATTGCGGATGATTACATGCTGCCCTACAATCAGAAAATGTTTGCGGACGAGCTTGATACGCTTGGAATCTACTGGCTGGATAAGCTCCCCGATGTGAGCTTTGAGGATACCCTCCGTTCCTGCCTTGCGAGAAAGCCTTTTGGCTCCCAGCCGGGCCATGCCTCCTTTTATTACCCGAAAAAGTACGGATACGGCGAGGTCTGGAAGCGGATGGCGGAGGCGGTTGCGCCGAAGGTAGTGTACGGGTGCGGGGCGGAAGAAATTGACTGCACACCGTCCGGGCATGGGACGCCGGCAAAGAGCAACGGCGTGGAAGTCTGCCCTGCGAAAGCGGTGAAAACAAAGAGCGGGCAGATTTTCATGGCGGATAAAATCATTACGACAATTCCGTGGGCGTCCTTTTCCCGAATAGCCGGTATGCCAAAGGAGCTGTTTTCGTCTATAAAGGATTTGAAGTCCAGCGCCGTGGAAATCAGATATGTGCCGGAGAATCTGGACACACAGGCCCACTGGCTCTATGTGCCGGATTTGAAAACTCCTTATCACAGAATTCTGGTCCGCCATAATTTCTGCCGGGAAAGCAGAGGACACTGGCTGGAAACCAGAGCGGAGAGAACGGCCATGTTTTCACCGGAGGATGAAAATTACCGGTATTTGAATGCCTATGCATACCCCTTAAACACCATGGGAAAACCAAAGATTGTGGAAAAGCTTCTTGACTTTGGGCGGGAAAATCAGATTTACGGTCTGGGACGCTGGGGAGAGCATTCCCACTACAATTCGGACGTGGTGGTGGAGCGCGCTATGGAGCTGGCGGAGAAGATGGCCTGACCCTTGCCTGTATCCGCAAGGTATCTGTGAGAACTCCGGGGCGTAGGCGGCTGTGAAAAGGGCAGAGCAGAAATGAGGAAAATTATGAAAAATACAGTGATAAAAAAAGCGGCGGCAATTGTACTGATTTTATGCGGTCTTCTGGCGGCAATGCTGGTTTTGACTCACCCGGCGCAGAACGGGCGGAAAACCACGGAGATTTTGCCGGAAATTAACGGGGAACCTGTCTATGTGGAATGCGAGGCGGGGGTTCCGGTGGAGGCGTCCCTTTGCGCGAAGGAGGATTTTACGGCGGGCGGCTTCCAGGTGCTTTTAGTGAATATTTCCGAGGAGAGCCGGGGAACGGTGCGCTTTGCGGTGACGGACAGCGCGTCGAATCTTTTGCTGAATCAGGTGATTCCGGTGGAGAGCATTTCCCCCGGGAAATGGTTTCTGGTGGAGGCGAATATCGCCTTTGTAAAGGGAGAGACTTATCAGCTTTCCATTCTGGCGGACGGAAGCGAGCCTTACTTTATGCAGGTGCCGGAGGGCGGGGCGGAAAGCCTTCCGTTTACCATGGCGGTGGAAAAGGGCGGCGAGCCGGTGGATTGCGGTATCTCTCTGGGGGTGAACGTTGCGGAGGAAGTGGCGGTGACCTATGGGGAGATACTTTACTATTCCATTCCCGTATGTATTCTGGCGGCTTTGTTTGGAATTATCTGCGTGGTGTTCGGCTTTCGGCGGGTGCGGGAGTGCGTTGGCAGGGTTCCTTTCGGGGAATTTTTTACAAGATACGGAAACGATTTGTTTCTGATTCTGCTGTTTTCGGCGGTGTGCCTTAGTATTTATTCCCGGGCTTACTTGAAAGGCGTCTATATTTCCGCGGATTCGGCGGGGTATCTGCGGGAGGCGGTGAATCTGACGGCCGGGAACGGCTTTCATTATGACGGCATGGCGGGCTACGATTCCTGGTTTGCCAACTGGCCAATTCTCTATCCGGCGTTTATTGCCCTCATGATGGCAGTCACCGGTGCGGACGCTTATCTTGCCTCCAAGCTTCTCACTATGGTAATTATCGGTATTTTGCTGATAGTCATAAGGCTGTATTTCAAAAAGGACGCGTGGGTGTACGCCCTGTGCCTGACCAATATCGGATTTTTGAATCTTTCCTATTATACCTGGAGCGAAATCCTCTTTATGGTGTTTTTGCTGGGATTTGCGCTGACGCTTGCAGGGATTGTGGAGGAAGAAGAACCGGGCGGACGGCGGTATTTTGCGCTGGGGCTTCTGGGGCTTTGCTGCTTTCTGACCAGATACTTCGGGATTTATGTGTGGATTGCAACAGGCGCTTATATTTTGTATTTCTTTATCGGCGCGCTTAAGAAAAAGGAGAAAAAGGCTTTCAAAAAGCCGGTGATGCTGACAGTAACCGCCCTTGTATCCGGGAGCCTTAGCATGGCCTATCTTCTTTTAAATAAAATCATGAACGGCATGGCCTCCGGGGTCAGCAGGACGCTTTGGTGGGACGATTACGAAAAGCTCACCAACGATTTGATAGAGAGCCTTCTGACGGAGGTGTTTAACGTCTTTTCCCTCCAGATACCGGAGCTCATTGAGGGCTTTCCCTATCAGCTCAAGGTGTTTGTGGTGGCGACGGTGATTGCGGGGCTTGTGTGGTTTACATGGAAAAACTGCCGTCCCTTTAGCAGGGAATCGGTTATGATTTTTATGGGGGTTTCCTATTATCTGATATTTATTGTCATCCGGTATTTTTCCTCCATGGACACTTTTTATTTCCGGTTTTTCGAGCCGGCCAGCTTTTTGCTGTGTTTTGCTTTCATCGGGCTTCTGCTGCCTTATCTCCGGGGGAAAAAGGGCTTTCATTTCTTTGGCGGGGCTGTGAGTATTCTGGTGATTCTTGCCGCATGGTCCCTGTTTGAAAACGGGGGCATGGACACGTCGGACAACTATTATGCGCAGCTTGCGGGCCAGTGGGACGAAGCCTATGAGGAAATACCGGAAAGGTCCGTGATTATCTTTAACGACATTGATTTCCGTTCCTCTTATTACCGACCGGATGTGGTGGAGGGAACCATAAGCCCGGCGGACAGTCTGGAGGATTTAAGGGCGGTTTACTATGGCTCCGAATATCTCTGCATCCGAAGGGAATTTGCAGAGGTTATGTTGAGGGACGGGGAGTACGAGGAAAGCGTGGCGGCATTGCTCAGAGAGGGAATGGCGGAAAATACCGGCGGCGAATTTCTGGTGGTTCCGCTTTCCGGCAGCAGGTGAGGGAAGTTCGGGGCGGAAACCGGATATGGCAGGTTGGAGAAAGACGGAGGAAACCGGATATGGCAGGCTGGAGAAAGACAGCGGAAACCGGAGGCTGCAAATTCTGCCCGGCGGAGGTATATTATATGGAAGAAAAAGCAAAAATTTTACTGGTGGAGGACGATATCAGCCTGATTGACGGTCTTGCCTATTCTCTCCGCAAGAACGGGTTTGAGCTGGATGTGGCCATGAGCCTGAAAGAAGCGTACGAGTTCCTTGGAGGGAAAAGCGGCGCGGCGGAAAAGGGGAATGCATCTGAAAAGAAGATATCGGTCATGTACGACCTCCTTTTGCTGGACGTCGGTCTGCCGGACGGCACGGGATTTGATTTGTGTGAAAATATAAGGAAAAGGGGCAGCGAAGTGCCGGTTATTTTCCTCACGGCTCTGGACGAGGAGGTCAACGTCATCCGGGGGCTGGACGGCGGCGGGGACGACTATATCACCAAGCCCTTTAAGCTGGGGGAATTGTGCTCCCGTATCAATGCGCTGCTGCGCAGAAGCGGGCGAAAGGCTTCCGGGGAGGGCGAGAGACTGAAATCCGGGCCGGTGGAAATTGATTTATCTGAAAGCCGGGTAAGGCTTGCGGGGAAAAATCTGGAGCTGACAGGCGCGGAGTACCGGCTTTTGTGCTTTTTCTTAAAGAATCGGAACCGGGTGCTGACCAGAACCATGATTTTAAACGCAATGTGGGACGATAACGGAAGCTTTGTGGACGACAATACGCTGTCCGTCTATATCAGAAGGCTTCGGGAAAAAATAGAGGACGACCCGTCAAATCCGCGGTATCTTAAGACCGTCCGGGGGTTCGGGTATCAGTGGAAAGCGGAGGAGCTGTAAAAAGGGCAGGAGTCCAGGCGGCGGAAGGGATGCGCCGGAGGGCTTTGCGGAATGAAAACAGAGGTAAAAAGATGAGCTTTATGGATGAAAGGCAGTCGCGAAGGTATTTTATATTCATATTATTTTTTGCCGCCGGGATTTTGGCTTTGTGCGGTTTTATGGGCTGGATGCACGGACGGGAGGCAAAGCGGGCCATGCTTGAGCGGGAGCGCGTCCTTGTTTCGGCGATGCTTGAGCGGGAGATTCCGCCGGAGGTGGTTGCCGGCGTCATTTCAGAGGAGAAGGCAACGGAGGCGGGAAGGGATTTTTTATCTAAAACGGGAAGAACAGAGGATACGAATTTTTGGTGGCTGCCGCAGGTACAGAAAACGACAGTCGTTTTTTTATTATGGGCTTTTGCCGCCGGGGCGCTGCTTTGCGGCCTGCTGACGGGAGGAACGGTTTATTTTCTGAAAGAGAGGGAGCGGCTGTATCAGCGGGCGGAGCTTGTTGTCTCGCAGTTTGCGGAGGGGAATTTTACGGAGCGTCTCTGGCAAAATGAAACGGGAATGCTTTATCGGCTTTTCGGCGCCGTTGACCAGCTTGCTACGGCATTACAGGCAAAGGCACAGTCAGAGCGGAAGGCGAGGGAGTTTTTGAAGGATACCGTTTCGGACATTTCCCATCAGTTGAAAACGCCTGTTGCCGCCCTGACCATGTACGCGGAGATTATGGAGGAGGAGCCGGGGCGGGAGGAAACCGTGCGGGAGTTTTCCGCAAAATCCCTGCAGTCCTTAGAGAGAATGAGCGCGTTAATTCAATCCCTCCTTAAGATTATGAGGGTCGATGCGGGAAGCATTATCTTTGAAAAGACAGAGGTTTTTGTGGAGGAGCTGGCGGAGCGTGCCCTGGGCGATTTGCGGACGCGGGCGCAGGCGGAGGGAAAAACCATCGTGACAGAAGGCGACGGCAGGGAACGGATTGCCTGCGATTTGGAATGGACAGGGGAGGCGGTGAGCAATCTGATAAAAAATGCCCTTGACCATACCGAAAGGGGCGGAAGTATCCGCGTTAAGTGGGAGAGGACGCCGGTGATGCTACGGCTCTCGGTAGCGGATAACGGCAGCGGAATCGCACCGGAGGATATTCCTTTTATTTTCAAACGGTTTTACCGGAGTAAAAATTCCAGAGACGTAAAGGGAGTGGGACTGGGACTCCCCCTTGCAAAGGCAATTCTGGAAGGGCAGGGCGCGGCGCTGTCTGTGGAAAGTGTGCAGGGAGAAGGGAGCGAATTTACCATTTCCTTTCTTACAAATCTGTAAGCTGAAATTCACCCGGCTGTAAGGGCCTTTTGTTATGATACTTTCCGAAGGAAGGTGAATAGTTATGGAAATATTAAAGGTTGAAAATCTCTGTAAAACCTACGGGAAAGGAAAAACGCAGGTAAAAGCGCTGAAAAATGTGTCTTTTTCCATGCAGAAGGGGGAGTTTGCCGCGGTGGTGGGCGAGTCGGGCTCGGGAAAGAGCACGCTGCTTAACTGCATCGGGGCGCTCGACGAGCCGGACAGTGGAAGCGTATATCTGGACGGAAGGACGCTTTTTTCCATGAAGGAAAATGAAAGGACAATATTTCGGAGGAGAAATATCGGTTTTATCTTCCAGTCCTTTCAGCTTGTGCCCGAGCTCAACGTGGAGCAGAATATCATATTTCCGTTGCTGCTCGACAACAGGAAGGCGCAGCCGGAGCAGCTTGAGGAAATTCTGGAGGTGTTAGGGCTTAAGGAGAGGAGAAAGCATCTGCCGGGACAGCTTTCCGGCGGCCAGCAGCAGCGGGTGGCGATTGGACGGGCGCTGATTACAAAGCCCATGATGATTCTGGCAGACGAGCCCACAGGCAATCTGGATTCGGGAAACAGCCGGGACGTCATCAGCCTTTTGCATCAGGCGTCGAAACGGTATCAGCAGACAATTCTGATGATTACCCATAATCAGAATCTGGCGTCCAGCGCGGATAGGGTATTCCGTGTGGCGGACGGAGTTCTGACCGAGTTAGGGGAGGGAAGATGAGTATGAAAGGATATCTTGATTTAATCCCTGTTTTGGAAAAAATTCACAGAAAGCAGAGCCGGATGACCAGGCTGTGCATTACCCTTGCGGTCTTTCTGATAGCCGCCATCTTCGGAATGGGGGACATGGAAATCCGCAACCAGCGGGCCATGGCGCTTAAGGACGACGGCGCATGGCATGCGGCTTTCCGGGGAGTGACGAAGGAGCAGTCGGCAATGATTGGGGCGTACCCCGAGGTGAAGCGTTCCTCCCGCTATGCGGTGACAAATTATAAACTGGATAAGGACTATACAATTGAAGGAAAAAAGGCGGCTGTCTGTGGATTTGACGAGGATTTTCTGGAGCTGTTTCCTCTGGCGAGGATTGTGGAGGGACATTTTCCCACGGAAGCGGACGAGGCTGTGGTGACGGACAATCTGCAGAAACAGACAGAAATTTCGGTGGGAGATTATCTCACGCTGGAAACGCCGAAAGGAGGGGAGCTGCGCTACAGGGTCACGGGTATTTCGGAGACCACCTCCATGATGGCCGAGTATGACGCCATCGGTCTTTTCCTCAACAGCGAAAGCTATGAGCAGTCTTTTATGGGCGACACAGAGCAGAAGGATTTGGAATGCTATGTGGAATTTAAGCCTTTATGCAATATCCAGAAAAGCATTAAAAAAATCAGCTCCGAGATGGGGATTCCGGTGGATAAGGTGGGACAGAATGTAAAAATTCTCGGGATGATGCTGCAGAGCAACGATTCTTATATCGTAAAAATTTACCTGACGGCGGCAATGCTGGCGGTGCTGGTGATGGTGGCGGGCATTTTGATGATTACCGGCAGCATGAACAGCCAGGTTGCCAAAGGGACGGAATTTTTCGGAATGCTAAGGTGCCTTGGGGCAACCTGTGCTCAGGTAAGGCGCTTCGTGCGGCGGGAGGCGCTGAACTGGTGCAGGACGGCAATTCCGGCCGGACTTTTATTATCGGTAATCGTTACCATGGCCTTGAGCTGGCTTTTAAGAGTCTTAAGCCCCCGCTATTTTGCGGAGATGCGCCTGGGAATCAGTCTGACGGGACTGGCGGCGGGAACGGTTATCGGCGTGGTTACGGTGCTTCTGGCGGCAAATGTGCCGGCAAGGAGGGCGGCAAAGGTGTCCCCGCTGACAGCCGTTTCGGGAAACGCGGGCTTTGTACGGAAGGTAAAGCGTGCGGCGGGAAACCTGCTTCGGGTGGATATTTCGCTGGGCGTCCATCATGCGGGAGGGAGCGGGAGGACTCTGTTTCTGATGGCAGGCTCCTTTGCTTTCAGTGTGATTTTATTTCTTGCCTTTACCACAACGATTGACTTTGTGAACTATGCGATTAACCCCTTACACCCCTGGCAGCCGGACCTTTCCATTGTCAGCCGGGACGAAACCTGTTCGATTCCGAAAGAAATTATGGAGGAGCTTAAGGGCAACCCGGCGGTTAAGCGGATGTATGGAAGAAGCTTTGCCTATTCCGTTCCGGTAACAGGGGGCGGGGAAGCTGCGGAAGAGACGATTCCAATGCACCTCATTTCCTATGAGGAAAATCAGTTTGCATGGGCGGAGGATTCGCTGATAGAGGGAAATGTGAAGGACGCGGAAGAAGGAGGCGGTGTGCTGCTGGACTATAAGGCCCGGGATGCTTTGTACAAAGCGGCGAGTGGAGGCGCGGATGATGTCGCGAAAAATGCGGGACGCAGTACGGACAAAGGAGCCGGTTCGGAAGCGGCGGAAGGGACAGATGTATGGAAAGCCGTCACGATTCCCACAATAAGCGGGCAGAAGGATTATCCGGTTGCGGGGATTTTATCGAAGACGCCTTTTGACAGCGAGCATGGCATCATTGTGTGCAGTGAAGAAACCTTCCGGGAGATTACTGGAGAGGAGAATTATACCATACTGGATATCCAGCTTGTGAGGAACGCCTCGGAGGAGGATGTGGAAAAAATCAGGAATCTGGCGGACGGGCGGACGTTCTCCGACAGGCGGAAGGGCAATCAGGAGGTCAGAGGGGCATACTATTCCTTTGTACTGTTTGTCTATGGATTTCTGGCGGTGATTGTGCTGATAACCATATTTAATATTATCAACAGTATCAGCATGAGCGTCTCTGCAAGGCTGACGCAGTTCGGAACCATGCGTGCCATCGGTATGAGCGATAAGCAGGTCATCCGTATGGTGGCGGCGGAAGCGGGGACTTATGCCCTGACGGGAATTGCGGCGGGGGCTGCCATTGGCATACCGGTCAACAAAGTGTGCTATGAGATGCTTATTACTTCCAGATGGGGGGCTGCCTGGCCTGTGCCCGCGGCGGCGCTTTTGCTGATGGCGGCGGTGGTTATCGGCTCGGTGATTCTGGCGGTAGCGGGGCCGGCGAAAAGCATCCGGGAGATGTCGGTGGTGGAAACCATCGGGGCTTTATAACCGGGAATTTGCGGGATAATATTCAGGGAAAGATTCTGGCGGAAAAATTGATGTGGGTTTGTTTTTTTAGTTGAATAAAAGGTAAATGATGGTATACTGTATGAGATACGCCCCAAAAGAATGTGTATAGCCCCGGAAATGCTCCGTGAGGCTGCGGCGGATAAACAATACAGCAGAAGTGAGGAAAACAAAACCATGAACGCCAGATATCAAAGAACCATTTACGCCTGCTTTACAGGGTACATCGTGCAGGCCATCATCAACAATTTTGTACCTTTGCTTTTTTTGACTTTTGAGAGTACTTACCATATTCCGTTAAGCAAGATTACCATACTGATTACCTTTAATTTCGGAATTCAGCTTCTGGTGGACTTGCTGTCAACGGGCTTTGTGGATAAAATCGGTTACAGGGTGTCCATTATGATTGCCCATATTTTTGCGGCGGCCGGGCTTTTAGGGCTTGCGGTACTGCCGGAGCTTCTGCCGGACGCTTATGCGGGGCTTTTGATTTCGGTTACTGTCTATGCGCTGGGAGGCGGGCTTTTGGAAGTGCTGGTAAGCCCCATTGTGGAGAGCTGCCCTACAGAAAATAAGGAAAAGGCCATGAGTCTGCTTCATTCCTTTTACTGCTGGGGACATGTGGGCGTCGTGCTTTTTTCCACGCTGTTCTTTAAGCTGTTTGGAATTGAAAACTGGAAGATACTGACCTGTATCTGGCTGGTAGTGCCCGCTGTCAACACCTTTGTTTTTGCAAAGACGCCGATTGCGCCTCTTGTGGAAGAGGGCGAAAAGGGGATGTCCATGCTGGATTTGTGCAAAACCAGAGTATTCTGGATTTTGATGCTTATGATGACCTGTGCGGGGGCAAGCGAGCAGGCCGTCAGCCAGTGGGCCTCCACCTTTGCGGAGCGGGGGCTTGGGGTGAGCAAAACCGTCGGCGACCTTGCGGGGCCTATGGCGTTCGCTATTCTGATGGGAAGCGCACGGGCCTTTTACGGAAAATTCGGAGACAGGATATCGCTGGATAAATTCATGGTGGGAAGCGGTCTTTTGTGCGTCCTGTCGTACCTGTGCATTTCCCTGTCCCCTTCGCCGGTGATGTCCCTTATAGGCTGCGCCGTCTGTGGACTGTCGGTGGGGATTATGTGGCCGGGGAGCTTCAGCAAGGCATCGGCAACTCTCAGAAACGGCGGAACCGCTTTGTTTGCCCTTCTCGCTCTTGCCGGGGATTTGGGGTGCTCGGGCGGGCCCACGCTGGTGGGATATGTTTCAAGTATGGCGTCGGATGATTTGAAAAAGGGGATTCTGGCGGCGATTATCTTTCCGGTTCTGCTGGTGGCGGGGATTTTTTTGCTGAGGAAGCCGAGGGAGGACAAAAATACGGCGCAGGCAAATTAGGGTGATACTTTTCATATGGCCGTTTTTAACAACAGGCAGTTCGCAAGGCGAGCTGCCTGTTGTTCGTTAACAGGAAAAAATGGCCGGGGCGGCTATCTTTTTCCTCTTTTCCAACGTTATAATATACAGAAAGTACTTTTCAAAGCCATTATTTCCGGTCATGAAGGACTGCCATGAAAGACGCCCCAATAGATGACGGGAGATAAGGCCAGTCGGTCTGGCGGGAGAAAAACAGGGAAGTAAAAACATGGACATGGATTTTTTTCTTACGCAAAAGATGCGTATGGGGGACGAAAAGGCGGTAGAAGCCTTTGTAACAAAATATTATGCGCAGATACTGCGGTACTGCCGGCTCCATATCGGGGATTACGGGTATGCGGAGGACGCGGCTCAGGAGACTTTTGAGCGGTTTTTCCGAAACTTCGGGCAGTACCGCCATTACGGCAGGGCGGCAAATTACCTGTATGTGATTGCGGGCAATCTCTGTAAGGATTTTTACAGAAAAAACAGGGAGATTGCTCTGAAGGAGTTGCCAGAGGAGCCGGATTTGAGGGCGGAGGCCGGAGCGGGGGAGAATCCTGAAAAGTATCTGGAAATAAAACTGGCGTTTGCAGGTTTGCCGGAGGAAATCAGGGAAACAGCCGTTTTATTTTTTGCCCAGGAGAGGAAGCAGAAGGAGATTGCGGAGATTCTGGGGATTGGGCTGCCCCTTGTAAAGTACCGGATAAAGAGGGCAAGGGAATTGCTTCGGAAGTATTTTGGAGACAATTGAATTTTCCGGCAGCGAGCCGGGCGGGGCAGGCGGCGGAATGGCAGAGGGCGGATGTGAAATTATCAGGTTTTTGTAAGGAGGAATTATGAAGCTTTCGGATAAACAGATAAGGGAGCGTTTGAAAAAGGAAGCCGGTGGGGCAGCGCATGCGGAGGGCTTTCAGAGAGAAAGGCATGTTAAGGAGACAATACGCCGTTCAATGAACGCGCTTTATGAAAGCGAGGCGGAAAGGACTCTTTCGGAGTGGGAATTTCTCTATCAGCAGGGGAGATACATCCACAAGTATCTGTGGCTGCTGCAGGGGGCGGTGCTGTTTGCGCTCTGGAGTATTTTGAAGGCTCTGGGCAGCGGGTATTATGGTCAGAGGTGCATGGGAATCGGAGCTTCGCTGTTTGCAATCCTGCTTTTGCCGGAGCTGTGGAAAAACCGTAGCAGCAATGTAATGGAGATAGAGTGCGCCGCCAGGTATTCTCTGCGGCAGATATATTCCGCAAGGATTTTACTATGCGCGCTGGCGGATATGGCAATGCTGAGCGTTTTCCTGTTGACGGTGGTTTTGAATGAAAAGGCGGTTTTACTGGAAGTGGCGATACAGTTTTTTCTTCCTTATATGGTGACCTGCTGCATCTGTTTCCGAACCCTGTACAGCCGTCGGTTCGGCTCTGAGGCCGTTTCAATGCTTATGTGCATGGTATGGACGGTTATCTGGACGGAGCTTGTGCTGAACGAAAGGATTTATGGAGCAGTTTCCGGCGGGGTCTGGATAGCGATGCTGGCGGTAACCGCTTTTTATCTGGCCTATTGTATCTACAGAGGACAGAGAAAATGCGGGGCAATGTGGGGATAAAGGGGCCAGGTACAGCCGGAAACAGATTCCCGCAGGGAGCAGGCTGAACGGATGCATGGAGATATTCGGCGTCTGTTGAAAGGGCGCGGCTGAACGCATGGAAAAAGGAGAGACGATATGAAGTTAGAAATTTCAAGTGTGACGAAAAGATTTCAGGACGTGGCGGCTGTGGACGGCCTGTCCTATACCTTTGGCGCAGGAGTTTACGGCCTTTTGGGGGTAAACGGCGCGGGGAAAACCACTTTGATGAGGATGATATGCACCCTGCTTACGCCAACGGAGGGGACACTTACATGGGACGGCGAGGATATTTTCGGGATGGACGGGGAGTACCGGAAAATTCTGGGGTATCTGCCGCAGGATTTCGGATTTTACCCGGACTTTACGGTTTACGATTATCTTCTGTATATCGGGTCCATTAAAGGGCTGCGTCCCCTGACGGCCAGAGCGCGGGCGGGAGAACTGATAAAGCAGATGGGGCTTGAAAAGGTGAAGAATAAGAAGATGAAGAAGCTCTCGGGAGGGACGAAGCGGCGGGCGGGGATTGCGCAGGCCATGCTGAATAATCCCGAAATTCTGATTCTGGATGAACCCACGGCGGGACTTGACCCCAGCGAGCGGATTCGCTTCCGCAATCTCATCAGCGAGCTGGCGCAGGAGCGGCTGGTGCTTTTGTCCACCCATATTGTGTCGGATATCGAGTATGTTGCAAACGATATTCTTCTGATGAAGGACGGAGGGCTTGTCACTTCCGGCACGGTGACGGAGCTTACAGAGTCTATAACGGAGAAGGTATGGACTTTGGAGACGGAAAGGAAGGAAGCGGATTCTTATATGAAAAGGTATAAGGTGTCCAACGTAAAAACCGTGCCGGGCGGCGTGTCCCTTCGGGTTCTGGCAGCGGAGAAGCCCTCTGAAAACGCGGCTTTGGACGAGGCAACGCTGGAGGATGTGTTTTTACATTATTTTGGAGAGAAAGCGGGTGGAGAGGATGCTTAAATACGAGATAAAAAAGGTTTTTTCAAGGACAGGCGGAAGAATTGCGCTTTTGGTTCTGGTGTTTCTGACAGGGATTACCTGTTATTTTGCCATGGGCATTTCCTATACCAATGAAAACGGAGAAACGGAAAGCAGCTATGGAGCGGCCATGAAGCTGCGAAGGATGCAGAAGGAGTGGGCGGGGGATTTGGACGAAGAGAAAATCCGCCGGGTGATTGCGGAAAACCTGCGGATTAGCAGTACGCCGGAGGCAAGGTCGGATAATGTGCGGGAAAGGAATATTGCCTATGGCTGGGGACAGGGAATCATGGGAATCCGCGAGCTTTTAAACCGTTCTTATGCGACAGGGTTTCAGGAGTACGATTACTATCTTGCGGATTCCCTGTCAGAAGACGACGCGGCGGATTTTTACGGAAACCGGGTAAAGCTTCTTAAGGACTGGCTTTTGGAGGAGGGAACGGCGGAGCTTTTTTCCGATGAGGAAAGGGAATTTCTGATTCAGCGCTATGAGGAGATAAAGACGCCTTTCTATTATGATTATATGAAAGGGTGGACTCAGTGGTTTGAGTATGCGCCGACGATTGTTATGATTGGGATGATGGTTTTGGGGTATCTCGTGGCGGGAATTTTTTCAAATGAATTTGCATGGAAAGCGGATTCGGTTTTCTTTTCATCGGAATACGGGAGAAATAAAGCGGTGCGCGCCAAGGTATGGGCAGGCTTTCTGATTGTGACAGGGATTTACTGGACGATGATGCTGGTTTACAGCGCGTTCACGCTTATCTATCTGGGGACGGACGGCTGGAACTGCCCGATTCAGGCGGATTATTCTAACGGCTGGAAATGCTTTTACAATGTGACCAATCTGCAGGAATATCTGATAGTGGCAGTCGGCGGATATGTGGGATGCCTTTTTATCTCGTTCCTCTGTATGCTGATATCGGCAAAGACGAAATCCGCGGTGCTTGCGGTAATGCTTCCCTTTGTTTTGATTTTTCTTCCGTCGTTTCTTGAAAATATCACCAGCAGTTCTGTGCTGAATAAAATTCTGTCCCTTCTCCCCGACAGACTTCTTGGAGTGGGAAGGGCTATGAAGTATTTTGATTTGTTTACGATTGGCGGAAAGGTAACGGGAGCCATACCGGTTCTGTTTGCTCTCTACGGGGTGCTGGCGGCTCTGCTTCCGCCGGTAATTTATCGGGAGTACCGGCGCAGGCAGGGTTAGGCAGGATTTCTTTAGGCGGGCGGAGGCTGGAAGCATAGCTTGTATATAATTTTCAGGGAACTGTAAATAAATTCTTAAAAAACGTATTTTGGGTAGCATTTTGCAGGAAAATATGATAAAATTTAAGAAAAGCGGGAGATATATATGAGATGGAAGTTGATATTCTAATCGACAGAATTACAGATTGTCTGATTGATACGAGAACCGGAGAAGAACTGGAAACAGAATATCGGATGCGTGAAACGCCGATAAGACCGAAGGATTATAAGGGGTGGAAATTTAACTGGAGTACCACAGAAAAAAACGGATATCATATATATGAGTTGTTTTTAAAAGGTGATGATACAGTGCAGGGCAGAATATCTTTAAAGATTGACGGTGGAGTAGCGGATGTAGAGATAGTTGAAACTGCACCGCATAATTATAGCCATAAAGGTATCTATGCAGGTGTGGGAGCACATTTATTTGCTATAGCGTGTCAGGTTAGTTTCGATGCCGGGTGCGATGGCGTAGTGGCATTTACATCTAAGAGTGACTTGGTAGAGTACTATATGAAAAAATTAAATGCAGTGGAAATCACGCCAAGAAGAATGGTTATTTTTGAGAATGCCGCTCAAATATTGTTAGATAAATATATGAGAAAGTAGGTGGTGATTATGTTGGCAATGCAGAGAAAACCAGTAAATGTTATACATGACATTTCGTATTATGCGAAAGACAGCAGATTGACAGGAGAACCGGACGGTAAGCGGTATCAATGGAAAGAGATGATAGAAAGGTTCAAACTGTTGGGCAGACCTCTTACGGAAGAAGAAGCAGATGAGTTCAGGATAAAATAACCGGAAGCAGATACCGAAAAAGGGGCTGTTGCAAAAGTAGATGAATAATCTACCGGAGCAGCAGCTCCGTTTTTGTATCTAAAAACAGAAAAGCAGGCTCCGAAGAACCTGCCATCCGTGGTATAATAAATTATGACGAATAACTTAAAATACCATAAAAATTATACCGAATTCGGCGAGCCTTATCAACTGGTTTTGCCATTAAGTTTGGAAGGCCTGGTCCCTGAAGATGAATCTGTCCGACTGCTGAGCCATGAACTGGAGGAATTAGATTACAGCTTGCTGTATAAGGCTTACTCTGCCAAAGGCAGAAATCCGGCAGTAGATCCAAAGACCATGTTCAAGATACTGACCTATGCTTATTCCCAGAACATCTATTCTTCGAGAAAGATCGAGACCGCCTGCAGGCGCGACATCAACTTTATGTGGCTGTTAGCCGGACAGAAAGCACCGGACCACAGCACCATTGCCCGTTTCCGTACGGGATTTCTGGCAGAGGCCTGTGAAAGCCTTTTCTATCAGATGGTAAAAAGGCTGGAGCAAGCGGATGAACTGTCAAAGGAGACCGTGTTCATTGACGGGACAAAGTTAGAAGCCAATGCCAATAAGTATACCTTTGTGTGGAAAAAGTCTGTTGGGAAATGGGAAGAAAAGATGTTCCGGAAGATACAGGAAGCAGTAGGGCTTCTGAACCATGAATACCTGCAGGATTTTTCGGTTAGTGCAGAAACAAGGACACAGGATATACAAAAGATATCCGGATTTTTGGAAGAAAAGTGCAGGAGAGACGGAACTGTTTTTGTCCACGGGCGTGGAAAAAGGAAGAGCAGGAACCAGCGTTATCTGGAACTGTTCCGCAGGTATCTGGAACGCCAGAGGATTTATGACTGGCACACGGCAAGCTTTCAGGGCAGGAACAATTACTGTAAGACAGATCCGGATGCCACCTTTATGCACATGAAGGATGACCATATGAGGAATGCCCAGTTAAAACCGGGATATAATGTACAGCTTGCGGTAGACAGTGAATATATCGTGGCAGCTGATATCTTTCAGGACAGAAACGATGTATGGACGCTTGTCCCGTTCCTGAAAACAATGGAAGAAAAACTGGGGTTTCGATATTTAAGTGTAACAGCGGATTCAGGCTACGAAAGCGGGGAAGGCTACAGCTTTTTAAGAGAGAACCGACAGAAGCCTTATATCAAACCCCAGGCCTATGAGAAATGGAAAAAACGCAGCTTCAAACAGGATATCAGCAAACGTGAGAACATGGGATATGATGAAAAAACTGACACATACACCTGCCATGCCGGGAAATCATTGAGCCCTCTTTTTATGAAAAAGCAGAAAAGTAAGAGGGGCTATGAATCGGAAGTAACTGTTTACGAATGTGAAGACTGCAGGGACTGTCCTTATAAAGAAAAATGCACCAGAGCAAAGGGGAATAAACGGTTATAT
>OFGP01000578.1_pt1 | contig 35455 bp, 25 predicted proteins | sample 1521781 | NCBI WGS metagenome assembly OFGP01 (sample SAMEA3504113, study PRJEB24116) | mouse gut metagenome | biome: mouse gut; feature: mouse-associated habitat; material: faeces | place: Denmark | collected 2011
CCCCCTAAGCCGGCAAATAAAGCCTGCATAGGGGGAATTATTATGGAGAAACGAAAGAGGCTGCATCTTTGGTTTCCAGATGATGAATCAGAGATTATTCCCTTCCCGGCGGGAAGGATTCTTTTGTGCCCAGCAAGAGACCAGATCGCGGCAATGATAGAGCCAGTCCAGATAATTCTGTTCCCGCATCACGGCGCCGGACAGTACCAGGTAATCCCCCCGTGCGGCGCCTGTCAGGGCAGCGGGGTCGATGTCCCTGTAAAACTGGTTTAAGCGGTCCTTTAAATAGTCGTATTTTTGTGTCCGCTTTTCAATCTGGCTTTGGACAAGCTGGAGGTAATCCTCCTCTCCCAGCCACTGGGAATAGTAGGTGCGCAGCCGAAATACATCCTTTGGCGTGGGCTCCAGAGGGGCGTCCTGTAAGAGCCACTGCATAAAATCCTCCTGCCCCGCGTCTGTGATTTCGTAGAGTTTTTTCTCCATCCGCTCTCCCTGCATCACAACACTGTATTGTATCAGTCCCTCTACCGTCAGCCGTTTCAGCTCGGGATAAATCTGGCTGTGCTTGGCGCTCCAGAACGAACCCAGCCCAGGACCAAACGCCTTTGCAATATCATAGCCAGTGACAGGGGTCTGCATCAATAGTCCAAGAATCGCGTATTTTAATGTCCGCATGGTTTATCATCCTCCAGTATAACTATAACACAAGTGTCCAAATCTTTCCCCTGGGCAATTTCCATAAAAAATAAAAGCGTATTTGTGAGTTTATCCAAAGTATTGGTCAAAACAGCCAAGATATACTGTGTATTTTTAGTGCAGATAGTGATTGACATGTAAATATTTACATACTATAATCAATTTATCACGCTAAAAGGAGAAAAATCAATGACACAGTATGATCCGCTTTTCTCCCAAGTCAGAATTGGAGCGCTTACACTCAAAAACCGCTTTGCCATGGCGCCTATGGGCCCTCTTGGCCTGGGAGACGCACAGGGAGGCTTTAACCAGCGGGGGATCGACTACTACACAGCCCGGGCCAGGGGCGGTGTGGGGCTGATTTTCACTGGGGTCACCTTTGTGGACAACGAGATTGAGGAACATGGGATGCCCAACTGTCCCAACTCCACTTACAACCCGGTCCAGTTTGTGCGCACCTCCCGGGAGATGACGGAGCGGATTCACGCCTATAACACAAAGATTTTTTTGCAGATGTCCGGCGGCTTTGGCCGGGTGACCATCCCCACCAATTTGGGGGAGTTTCCTCCGGTGGCGCCCTCGCCCATCCCGCACCGCTGGCTGGATAAAACCTGCCGGGAGCTGACCACGGAGGAAATCCACACCTTGGTCCGGCGGTTTGGTGAGGGTGCGTGGAACGCCAAGCGGGCGGGATTTGACGGCGTGCAAATTCACGCGGTCCATGAGGGGTACCTGATCGACCAGTTCGCCATCTCCCTGTTTAACCACCGCACGGACGAGTACGGCGGCAGCCTGGAAAATCGGCTGCGCTTCGCCCGGGAGATTGTGGAGGAGATCAAGGCCCGCTGCGGACAGGATTTCCCGGTGGTCCTGCGGTACAGCCCCAAGAGCTTTATCAAGGCCCTGCGGGAGGGCGCGCTGCCCGGCGAGGAGTTTGAGGAGAAGGGCCGGGACCTGGAGGAGGGCGTGGCCGCCGCCAAACTGCTGGCCTCCTACGGATATGACGCGTTGGATGTGGACGTGGGCTCCTATGATGCTTGGTGGTGGAGCCACCCTCCCATGTATCAGGCAAAGGGGCTGTATATGCCCTACGCAAAGCTGGTCAGGGAGGCGGTGGAGGTTCCCGTTCTCTGCGCCGGCCGTATGGACGACCCGGAGCGTGCGCTGTCCGCCTTGTCTGACGGCGTATGCGACATCATCAGCCTGGGACGGCCCCTGCTGGCCGATCCGGAATACGTCAACAAGCTGCGGACCGGCCGGACCGCCTGTATTCGTCCCTGTATCTCCTGTCAGGAGGGCTGCATGGGGCGAATCCAGGAGTACTCTATGATCAACTGCGCCGTCAACCCGCAGACCGGGCGGGAGCGGGCGACCGCTTACAATCCGGTGCTTCGCCCCAAGCGGGTGCTGGTGGCGGGGGGCGGGCCCGCCGGTATGGAGGCTGCCCGGGTGCTGGCTGAGCGGGGCCACCGGCCGGAGCTCTTTGAACGAACCGGCTGCCTGGGAGGTAACCTGCTGGCTGCCGGGGCGCCCCCCTTTAAGGAGGACGAGCTGGCGCTGGCCCGCTGGTATGAGAATGAGCTGAGGCGGTTGGAGGTCCCCATCCATCTCAACGCCACTGTGGACACGGAACTGGCCACCTCTGGCTTTAATGCGGTTGTAATCGCCACCGGTTCCACAGCCAAGACCTTTTCCCTGGGGGAGGGGGCCCCGGTCTGTACCGCCGCCCATATTCTGACAGGGCAGGCCCCCTGTGGAAACCGGGCCGTGGTGGTAGGCGGCGGACTGGTGGGCTGTGAGACCGCTCTGTGGCTGGCACAGAGCGGGAAAACGGTCGCCATTGTAGAGGCGCTGGACCGGCTGATGGCGGTAAACCGCCCCCTGTGTCATGCCAACAGCGAAATGCTGGACCGGCTGATTCCCTTCCACGGAATACAGGTTCTCACCGGTGCTTCAGTGAAATCCTGGTCCGGCGGTTCCCTCCAGGTGGAGGCCGCCGGCGGCCCCCGGGAGCTGCCCTGTGACACGATAATCCTGGCGGTGGGCTTTCGAGAGGAGGACAGTCTCTACCGTGCCCTGGAGGGGCGGGTGCCCGAGCTCTATCTGCTGGGCGACGCCCGAAAGGTGTCCAACATTATGTATGCCATCTGGGACGCCTTTGAGATTGCCAATCACATTTGAAACATACAGTGAGGAGGCCGGTATGAAAATCACAAAGGTAGAGATTATGGCCACGGATGTCCCCTTTAAGGGCCATCAGGAAAATGTGGGAGAGATTGCCCTGGGCAAGTGGCGCTGCTGCCGGTTCGTGGTGGTCAAGGTCCACACGGACGAGGGCATTGTGGGCCACGGGGAGTCCGCCCCCTTTGCCCGGCTGTCTCAGCTGGGACAAAAGCCCATTGTGGATGTGCTCACCGACTACCTCGCCCCGGCGGTCATCGGCATGGACCCGTTCCGGCTGGAGGCCATCTGGAGGGCTATGGACCGGGCGACCCCATATGCGGCCCAGGCCAAAGGGGCAATCGACATGGCCCTGTATGATATTATGGGCAAGAAAACCGGGATGCCCGCCTATAACTATTTGGGCGGTCTGGTCCGCCGGGAGATTCCCCTCCAGGCCATTGTCACCATTGACACACTGGACAACATGAAGCAGGCCAGCCTGGAATGGGTGGACAAGGGCTTTGGCACCATCCGCATCAAGCTGGGGCTGGGGGATTTGAAGAAAGACTGCCGGCTGGTGCGAGAGATTCGCAAGGCGGTGGGAGACGATATCAAGATCCGAGTGGACCCCAATCAGGCCTACAGCGTGAAAGAGGCGCTGAAGATGATTCCGGTGCTGGAGGAAAACGACGTGGAGATCTACGAGCAGCCCGTCGCCTGGGACGATCTGGACGGACTGGCCCGGGTCAATGCCGCCACCTGGATTCCTGTCATGCCCCACGAGTCCATGTCCAGCATTCAGGATGTAAAGGCCCTGATCGACCACAGAGCGGTCAGCTTGTTCAGCTTGAAAACCGACCGCCCCGGCGGACTGACCAAGGCCCGAATTACCCGGGACCTGGCCGAACTGCACAACATTCCCTGCGTGGTGATGTCGTCGGTGGAGCTGAGCGTCAGCACATTTGCCTCGATGCAGTTCGCCGCCACCCTGAAGGACCTGCCCTTTGCCTGCGAGGCCAGCGGCGTGTATGAAATTGAGGACATCGCCGACAGCGCCGGCCGGATTGTCAACGGGAGCTTTATCGTCCCGGACGGCCCCGGCTTCGGCGTGGAGGTGGACGAGGAGCGGCTGCGCTACTACACCAAGCAGACCTGGGTGTGTGATGAGCGGTCCGCTGTGCAGGACTGAAAAGTCCGGCGGATATAAGTCAGGCTGCCGTCCCGGAGGGGGAGACGGGGACTGATTTATATATAAAAAATTAGGAGGTACATTATGGCGATTATTATTGCAGTTTTGGTCATCTACATCGTTGGTATGCTGGCCATCGGCTTCATGGGCAAAAAGAGCAGCGAGTCCATGACCGAGTTCCTCACTGCCGGCCGTTCCGGCGGCATGTTTGTGATGGTCTGCACCTACATCGGCGCCCATGTGGGCAACGGCATCGTGGTGGGCGGCGCCCAGTACGGCGCGGACTACGGCATCGGAGGCATCTGGTTCGGGCTGGGCGCGTGCCTGTCCTATATCCTGTTTGCCACTGTCATGTCCCGGCTGCTGTACCGCAACGGCTACCTCACCATCCCCGACCTGATTCGGGACCGCTACCAGAGCAAATTTGCTTCAGTCCTGATGGCTGTGCTGAACATCTGCGCCACGTTGGGCATTATGGCCGCCCAGATTATGGCCGGCGCGGCGCTGTTTTCCGCCCTGGGCCTGAATCCAACGCTGGGCGCGGTGGTGCTGGCCATTGTGGTGTTCATCTACTGCTCCATTTCGGGCATGTGGGGCGTTATGATGACGGACTCGGTTCAGACCGTGGTGATTTTCTTCAGCACAATTGCCTGTATCGTGTTCATTGCCATGAACGGCGGGTTTGATACCATGTCTGCCGCGCTGCCCCAGGCGTCCTTTGAGTTTGTCCCCTTCAGCGCAGAGCAGCTGGTGATGATGCTGGTGCCCGGCGCACTGAACGGCCTGATTTCCGGCGCGGCCTTCCAGCGCACCGCCTCCTGTAAGGATGAGAAGGTGGCCTTCCTGGCCCCTGTCATCGCCGCCTTTGCCCTGATTCCCTTTGTGGTCATGCCTGTCATCATTGGCATGTATGGCAAGGCCGTGTTCCCCGACGCCCCCACCGCCTCTATCCTGTTTGAGGTCGTTCTGAAAATGCACCCTGTCCTGGCCGGCCTGATGGTGGCCGCCGTCCTGTCTGCAGTTATGTCCACAATGGATATCGGCCTGCTGAACGTGACTGCCAACACCGTCAACGATATCTACTACAAGACCTTCAACCCCAATGCCAGCCAGAAAACCCTGGGCCGGCTGTCCGCTATGGTCACCATGGGCTCCGGCATTATCGCCCTGACCCTGGCCCTGACCTCCTCCAGCATCCTGTCCCTGCTGTCTCAGACCTATGCGCTGATGAACGCAGGCGGTCTGGTCATGGTGGTAGGCGGCGTTCTCTGGAAGAAGGGCACCAAGGAGGGGGCCATTGCCAGCGCCTTCTGCGGCATGGCGATGATTCTGCTGACTAAATTCGGGGTAAATATCCCATATATCGGCTTCACCTCTCTGATTCCGGCTATCCTTGCCTATGTGGTGGTTAGCTTTGCCACCCAGAAGAAGACGGCAAATTCCTGAATTCCCTGTTCCCTCTTTCGTGCGGGCCGGCCAGTGGCCGGCCCGTCCCCTTATCGCTTGATTGTGACAGGAGGTCTTTCATGAAAAAATATCCGCTGCTGTTCAGTCCCATCAAGGTGGGCCCCTACACGCTGAAAAACCGAATTGAGGCCGCACCCGTCAATATTTCCAATCTGACGCAGGAAGGCTATCTGACCCCGGAAAACATTGCCATCTTCGAGGGGAAGGCCAGGGGCGGGGCGGCCATTGTCAACATGGGAGAGTGCCGCATCGACCTGAAAACCGGGATATCCCATAAGCTGTGCATCCCTTTGGACGACCCGGAGGTGCTGCCCTATCTCCACGCCGCCTCCGACGCCATAAAAAAGCACAACGCCTTTTCGGCGGTGGAGCTGATTCACCCGGGCACCCGGTCCAATCCGGAGTACTATGACGGGCCTATCTGGGGTCCCAGCGCCGGCCCGGGCCACCTGGGCAAGGACTACGAGGCTCTGGACCATGAGACCATCCGCTATATTGTGGAGTGCTTCGGCAACGCGGCGGAGATGGCCAAGCTGGGCGGCGTGGACATGGTGATGGTCCATGCCGGGCACGGCTGGCTGCTCCACCAGTTTCTCTCTCCGCTGAACAACCGCCGGACAGACGAATACGGCGGCTGTCTGGAAAACCGGGCCCGGATCACGCTGGAGGTAATTGACAATATCCGTCAAAAATGTGGACCCGATTTCCCCATCGAAATTCGGATGAGCGGGACGGAAATTGTTTCAGGAGGGCTTACCCTTGAAGATCAGGTTGAATTTGCAAAGCTGTTGGATGGCAGGGTGGACCTGATTCATGTCACCTCCGGCACCTTCCATGTGCCCTCTACCAACCAGCATATGATCCCCAACGGCTTCCTGCCGGAGGGCTGCAACGTCTATCTGGCCGAGGCGGTGAAGAAGGCCGTGAAGCATACCCCGGTAGTGACCGTGGGCGCACTGGGCAGTCCGGAGCTGATGGAGCGTATTCTGGCCGAGGGAAAGGCGGATATGGTTGCGCTGGGCCGTCCCCTGCTGGCTGACCCGGAGCTGCCCAACAAGCTGAAGGCCGGGTGGGAGAATGAGATATATCCCTGCCTGCGCTGCATGGCCTGTATCAGCGAGTCATTTGTACCTTATGTAAAATACCCCTCCCGCATCCGACGCTGTCCCTCCAACCCCACCGCCTATAAGGAAGTCCCGGCCAGCCGCGTCGCGGCCGCCCGGGAGCCCAAGCGTGTCCTGGTGATCGGCGGAGGCCCCGCCGGCATGGAGGCTGCCGCCGTTTTGGCGGAGCGGGGACACAAGGTAGTCCTGTGCGAGAAGGAGGCGGAGCTGGGAGGCGCTCTGCGCTATGCCCGGTACGTTCCCTTCAAAAAGAAGGTGGACCAGCTGATGGATGTGATGATCTGCCGTCTGAAGCGCAGCGGCGCGGAGCTTCGCATGAATACCTGTGCCACCCCTGAGCTGGCCCGGGAGCTTCAGCCCGATGTGATTGTGGCGGCGCTGGGCTCCCGACCCAAGCCCTTGGATTTGCCCGGAGGAGAGCGGTTGATTCCTGCGCTGGAGGCACTGCAGAGGCCGGAGCAGGTGGGGCAGGGCGTTGTAATTGTGGGGGGCGGCCTGGTGGGCTGCGAGCTGGCGCTCCAGCTCAGCTGGCTGGGGAGACAGGTCACCGTTGTGGACCGGAAGCCGGAGGTGTGCCGGGACGCCTCGTTCCTCTATCGGGAGGGGCTGCTGATGGAGCTGGAGAAGGCCGGGGTAACCGTCCGAAGCGGAACCGCCTGCTCGTCTGTGGAGAAGGATGGGGTTTGCATCCAGCTGCCGGAGGGTGGAACGGAGCTGCTCCCAGCCGATACCGCTGTCGCCGCCACAGGAGCGGAGGCCCTGGACAGCGAGGCGGAGCAATTCCGCGAATTGGCCTTCGATTTCTGGAAGATTGGCGACTGCTTCCAGGTGCGGAAGATTTTTAACGCCCGCAGGGAGGGCTATAACGCCGGGGCACATATTTAACTGCGGAGGCCCGCCTACTGGCAACCTGCATCCCTCTGAGCTCAGCTGAGCTCAGAGGGGTTTTTGTCGAAGTGCGTGGGCGGGCAAAAATTTGTAAGACATATGTAAAGGAAACTGTTGCAATTCGCTTTACTTGTGATATAATGAACAACAGGAGGTGACATGCATGGCGCAGGTCATGGTCAACTTTCGCATTGATGAGGACGTTAAGAAAAATATGGAGCAGGCTTGCAGGGAGATGGGACTGAGTATGACAGCGGCCTTTACCATTTTTGCCACAAAGGTGAGCAGAGAGAAGCGGATTCCGTTCGAGATTACCGCGGGGCAGACCAGCGCCGGCTCCAGCCGGCGGCAGTGCCGCTATCCCGAAGCCGCGCCTGAGCACGGGGAGGAGGAGCTGCTCCAAACCCAAAAACGGCTGGAGGGCCTGTGTACCAGGCTCCGGCAGTCGCTCACCGCCATCCATGTCGCCATCCCCGCCTCGATCACGGGGCTTACTATGGAGCATATCCGCCTCCTGTGCGGCGATGAATTGAAGGATAAGGCCAGGGGCGTTTCCGATGCCTGCCAGAGGCTGTTTTCCCAGCGAAACGGCAGCATGTGGCAGAAGAAGGACGCCACCATTCTGAACAGCTATGCAGACGGCCTGTCCTCCATTGCGGAGGAGCTGCTGGACCTGGAGCAGACGCTGATTCCGGCCATGAAGTCCTGCCAGAGCGCCGCATCAGAGGACTTTGTGCCCTTCGAACAGCGGCTGGCCGCCCTGTCCAGACGCTTTGACGAGCTGGTCCCGGTGATGCAGCAGTTTTTGAATTCCACCACCCCCGGCGGCGGGCAGGCCGTTGCCGCCCGGCTCCGCAAGTCTGCGGCCACGGTGGAAACCCCTTATGTGCAGACGGCACTGGAAAATCTGGAGAAGCTGATCCTCCGGTGCTGGGATCAGATGGAGGAGCAGACCGCGGCCCGCGTAGAGACCGATTACCTCCAGACCCTGGAGCTGACCCTGCAGGAGCTGGGCCAGACGGAGCAGGAGGGGGGAGAGACCGGCGGAAAGGCGGCGCTCTGCCTGCGGGTGATTAACGTGCTCTCCCAGGTGCTCTCAGAGAGCGGACAGGTCCAGCGGGAGTGGCGGCAGCGGAGCCTGGAGGCGGAGGTGGAGGCCCTGGAGCGGCTGGCCGCCATGCGTGGGGACATTGCAGGCGGCATCCGGCTGGAGGAGTGAGGAGGTTCCAGGCTGTGGAAGGACCGTCCGGCCCCATGGGCCGAACCCGGTCGAAGCGGCTTGTTTTGATATAACGTCAACAATCGGTTTAATTTGAAAGGAGGAATCCCTGTGACTGATATCCTGATGCGCGTAATCCCTGTTGCCGTCATCCTCTTGATTCTCGCCCTTATTTTCCTGCTGGGCTATGTCAAGGCTCCGCCCGATCAGGCGTACATCATCTCCGGCCTGAAAAAGGAGAGCAAGGTGCTTATTGGCCGGGCCGGTATCCGCGTCCCCTTCCTGGAACGCATGGATAAGCTGTATCTGGGCCAGATGACGGTGGACATCAAAACCGAGCAGTCGGTCCCCACCAGCGACTTTATCAACGTCAATGTGGACGCGGTGGCCAAGGTCCGCATCTCCCCCCACGCCGAGGGCATCAAGCTGGCCGCTAAGAACTTCCTGAACAAGCGCCCGGATGAGATCACCCGGGATTTACAGGACTCCCTTCAGGGCAATATGCGTGAGATCATCGGCACCCTGTCCCTCAAGGAGATCAACACCGACCGGGACTCCTTCTCCGACCAGGTGATGCAGAAGGCCAGCAAGGACATGGATAAGCTGGGCATTGAGATTCTCTCCTGCAATATCCAGAACGTCACCGACGAAAATGGCCTGATTAAGGACCTGGGCGCGGACAACACCAGCCTCATCAAGAAAAACGCGGCCATTGCCAAGGCCCAGGCGGACCGGGACATTGCCATCGCCCAGGCGGCGGCGGAGCGGGAGTCCAACGAGGCCCGTGTGCAGGCGGACACCCAAATCGCCCAGAAGCAGACCGAGCTGGAGATCAAGCGGGCCGAGCTGAAAATTCTGGCGGACGGCAAAAAGGCGGAGGCAGACGCCGCCTATGAGATCCAGAGCCAGGAGCAGCGCAAGAGCATCGAGACGGCCACCGTCAACGCGGAGATTGCCAAGACCCAGCGCCAGGCCGAGCTGAAGCAGGTGGAGGTTGAGGTCCAGAAGCAGAAGCTGGAGGCGGAAATCCGGGCTCAGGCCGACGCCGAGCGCTACCGCCAGCAGCAGGAGGCGGAGGCCGCCCTGTTCAAGCGCCAGAAGGACGCGGAGGCGGCCCGCTACGAGCAGGAGCAGAAGGCCGAGGCCGAGATGAAGATTGCCGAGGCCCAGAAGTACGCAAAGGAGCAGGAGGCAGAAGGTATTGCCGCCGTAGGCAAGGCGGAGGCCGAGGCCATCCGCGCCAAGGCCCTGGCCGAGGCCGAGGGCATCGACAAGAAGGCCGAGGCCATGAAGAAATACGGCGAGGCCGCTGTTATCGAGATGGTCATGCAGGCCCTGCCCCAGATCGCCAAAAATGTGGCCGAGCCGCTGTCCAAGGTGGATAAAATCACCATGTACGGCGACGGAAACAGCGCCAAGCTGCTGGAGGACATCATCAACGGCACATCCCAGGTTACCGAGGGCATTTCCCAGAGCATGGGCATCGACATCAAATCCCTGGTGGCCGGCATGCTGGGCGGCAAGCTGGCAGGCGGAGAGGACAAGACCATCATCATCCAGAGCCCTCCCCCCTCAGATCAGGCGGCCCCCCCTGCCGCAGGCCCGTTTAACGCTCCGTAAAAGGCGGCAGAAAGCCGGGGGCCTCCCCCGGCCTTGCGCCGCAGTGTCAGCTTGTGTGCTTTAGAAGTTTGAGACCGCCGCCCCTTTCGGAGGGTGCGGCGGTCTCCGCTGTTCAGGAAAAAGAGCGGCCGGTCCCACGCAGCTGTGGGAGCCGGCCGCTTGTGACGGGCGGATGTTTTTTTGCGGGCGGCCACAGGCCGCCCCTGCGGGAAATCGGCGCATCGGACACTCCTCGCCACGCTACGACCAAGAGCGGATCAGCCGCAGGATATCTTCCAGGGTTTGCTGGTAGTTCTCCCTTGTCCGGGGGGCGTATTCCTCAAAGGCGACCGCCTCCCGGTCGATGCCAAACATGGCGGTAACGCCCAATTCGTAGGCCTTCTCCGCGCCGGGGCCAATTCCTCCCACAACTGCGACCAGCGGCACGCTGCTGCCCCGCATATGCTTGGCAATGCCGGAAATTACCTTGCCCTGGACGCTCTGGCAGTCAATACGGCCCTCCCCGGTGATAACCAGGTCGGCGTCTGCCAGGTGGCGGTCAAATTCCACCATCTCCAGCACGGCCTCGATGCCGGACTTCAATTCGGCGCCCAGGAAGGCCATGCAGCCCGCGCCCATGCCGCCGGCGGCGCCGGCGCCGGGAACTCCGGCCAGGGACAGCCCCAGCTCCCGCTTCAGCGCCCCGCTCAGACTGCGCAGCTGGCCGTCCAGCCGCTTTACCATCTCGCCGTCCGCCCCCTTTTGGGGGGCGAACACGGCGGCCGCGCCGGCGGGGCCGTACAGGGGGTTGTCCACATCGCACATGGCCACGATCCGAACCCCGTCCAAGAGGGCCCTGGCGGCCGAGCAGTCGATCCTCTGGATCTGGTCCAGCGTCTCGCCAGTGGGGACAAATGTCTGGCCGCTCCGGCTGCGGAACTGTACCCCGACTGCGGCCGCGCAGCCGCAGCCGCCGTCGTTGGTGCAGCTGCCCCCCAGGCCCAGCAGAAGCTCCGTGCAGCCCTGCTCCACCGCGTGGCGGATCAGCTGTCCCACTCCGTAGGTGGTGGTCTGTTCCGGGTTTTTCCGCCCCTTTACCAGGGGGAGACCGGCCGCGGCGGACATCTCGATGACCGCCCGCTGTCCGGCCCGGCAGTACGAGGCCGGCAGCGTTTCCCCCCAGGGGCCGGTAACCGGCACGGTGATGCGTCTGGCCCTCAGGGCCTGCACAAAGCACTCCACCGTTCCTTCTCCTCCGTCGGCCACCGGGATGGCAACAACCTGGCAGTCCGGGAAGAAGCGCGGAACAGACTGCCGGGCGATTTCACAGATCTCCAGGCTGGACAGGGTTCCCTTGAAGGAGTCTGAGATTACAATACATTTTTTCATGCCGCTCACAGGTTGACCACATGAATGGGCTCGCCGGCCAGATAGGCCTTCAGGTTACCCACGGCGCAGTCCATAATCCGCTGCCGGCTCTCCCTGGGCGCCCAGGAGATGTGGGGGGTGATGATGCAGTTTTTGGCCTTAAGGAGCGGATTGTCCGCCCGGATTGGCTCTGTGTACACCACATCCAGGGCGGCTGCCCCCATTTTACCGCTGTTCAGGGCGTCGGCCACGTCCTGCTCATGGATAAGCTGTCCCCGGGCGTTGTTGATGAGAATGACGCCGTCCTTCATCTTGGCGATGGACGTCTTGTTGATCAGGCCGGTGTTCTCCGGGGTCAGATTGCAGTGGAGGGTGATCACATCAGACCGGGCGTAGAGCTGATCCAGCGATACATACTCCGCCAGCTCCTGGCCTGAGTCGCTGGGGTACAGGTCGTAGGCCAGTACCTCCATCCCCAGGGCCCGGGCAATCCGCCCCTCCGCCTGTCCGATCCGGCCAAAGCCGATAATCCCGATGGTTTTGCCCTCCAGCTCTATCAGCGGGTAGTCCCAATAACACCAATCCACACAGTCGGCCCAGTGCCCGGCGTGGACCGAGGCGTCGTGATGGCCGATGTGGTGGCACACCTCCAGCAGGAGGGCGATGGAGAACTGGCTGACCGAGGCGGTGCCGTAGGTGGGCACATTGGTAACCGGGATGCCCTTTTCCCCCGCATAGACGTAGTCCACCACATTGTAGCCGGTGGCCAGCAGGCTTATCATGCCCAGATTCGGGCAGGCGTCGATCACCCGCCTGGTGATGGGGGTCTTGTTGGTAAAAACCACCTCCGCATCCCCGATGCGGGCGATGGCCTCGTCCTCGTCGGTAAGGCTGGTGCGGTCATAGACCGTCAGCTCCCCCAGACGGCCCAGCTCATCCCAGCTTAAATCGCCGGGATTTTCGGTATATCCATCCAAAACAACAATTTTCATGGCACAGTCTCCTCCTTTGCCTGTTTCTCTGCGGCCAGGCAGGCCAGCAGTCCCCCAGCGTCGATCACCCTCTGCAGGAACGGCGGGAAGCCTCCCGCTTGATACACCTTGCCCTGGGTCAGATTTTGGATTGTTCCGGCAGCCAGGTCCACTTCCAGCTGGTCGCCGGTCCGCACCTCGGCCACCGCCTCCTGGCACTCCAGAATGGGCAGGCCAATGTTGATGGCGTTGCGGTAAAAAATCCGGGCAAAGGAGGCCGCGATTACACAGCGCACCCCGCTGCTCAGAATGGCGATGGGCGCGTGTTCCCGTGAGGAGCCGCAGCCGAAGTTTTCCCCGGCCACAATAAAGTCGCCAGGCTGCACCCGTTTGACAAATTCTCCGTCCAGGTCCTCCAGGCAGTGGGCGGCCAGGTCCTCCTGGCTGGACAGGGCCAGATATCGGGCGGGCAGGATTACATCGGTGTCCACGTTGTCCCGGTATTTAAAGACAGTTCCGGCCATTATTTCACCTCCTCGGGGGACACAATCATGCCGGCCACCGCGCAGGCGGCCGCCACCGCAGGGCTGGCCAGGTAGATCTCTGAGTTTTTGGCCCCCATTCGCCCCACAAAATTCCGGTTGGTTGTGGATACGCAGCGCTCATGGTCCGCCAAAACCCCTACGTGGCCGCCGTTGCAGGGGCCGCAGGTGGGCATGCTGACCGTCGCCCCCGCCCGTACAAAGACCTCCAGCAGCCCCTCCTCCATGGCCTGGAGGTAGGTCTCCTGGGTGGCGGGGATGATGATGCACCGCACGCGGCGGGCCACCTTTCGCCCCCGCAGGATGCGGGCCGCCATCCGCAGATCGGATATCCGCCCGTTGGTGCAGCAGCCGATGACCACCTGGTCCACCGGCAGCCCGCGGAAGTGCTCCGCCGCCTTCACGTTGGAGGGGAGGTGGGGGGCGGCCAGCAGCGGACGCAGCTGGGACAGGTTGATGTCGATGGTGCAGACATAGCTGGCGTCCGGGTCGGCCTCCGCCGGGGAAAAGGACCGGGTCACCCGGCCGGCCAGGTAGTCCAGGGTAATCGGGTCCACCGGGAAGATGGCGTTTTTGGCGCCCGCCTCGATGGCCATGTTGCAGACGGCAAACCGGTCGTCTATGGGGATGCGGGAGACGGCCTCGCCGGTGAACTCGATGCTCTTATACCGGGCGCCGTCCACCCCGATCATGCCGATCAGGGCGAGGATAAGGTCCTTCCCGCCCACATACGGAGGAAATGCTCCGGTCAGATTGACCTGAATGGCGGCCGGGACCCGGAACCAGCTTTTTCCCGCATACATGCCGGCCGCCATATCGGTGGAACCGATCCCGGTGGAAAAGGCGCCCAGCGCGCCGTATGTACAGGTGTGGGAATCGGCGCCGATAATCAGCTCTCCGGGGGCCGCGAAGCCCTGTTCCGGGAGCAGGGCGTGCTCGATTCCCATTCTGCCCCCGTCGTAGAAGTGCGCAATTCCCATGCGCTGGGCGAACTGCCGCACCAGCGCGCAGTTCTGAGCGGACTGAATATCCTTGTTGGGGGCAAAGTGGTCCATCACCAGCACAATCTTCTCGGGATCAAACACCGTTTCCAGACCGTATTTTTCCATCTCCTGGATGGCGATGGGGGTGGTGACATCGCTTCCCATCACCAGGTCCAGCTCCGCCTCCACCAGCTCCCCCGCCTTCACGCTGGGCAGACCGCAGTGCCGCGCGAGGATTTTCTGTGTCATTGTCATGCCCACAGAGATCAACTCCTTCCTGGGGACCTCAGCCCTGCTTTAATTGTTTCTTGTACTCGTCCACCTTGTAGCTGGCCTCCATAGCCGTGAGTGCGTCCATGCCCACAATGGCGTTGTACTCCGCGAAGGTGGTCATGAGAGCGGTGTCCTCGGTGGTCCTGCGGCTGGCCTTCAGCTCGGCCAGCATCTTCTGCATGGCCCGGGCCGCAGTGAAGATGGTGCCCACCGGATAAATCACAATGCTGAAGCCCAGGCTCTGGATTTCGTCGGCGGACATCACGGGAGTTTTACCGAACTCCACCTGATTGGCAAACTTGTACACGCCGGGGATGGAGCCCACAATCCCCATTTCCTCCGCATTGCGCAGGGCGTCTGCATAGATGATATCGGCCCCCGCGTCCCGGTATGCCTCCAGGCGGCGGACCACCTCGTCCATATCGTGGGTGGCACGGCAGTCGGTGCGGGCAATAATGAGCATGTCGTCCCTGGCTTCCACGGCGGCACGAATCTTTTCCACATGCTCCTCCATGGGGATTACCGCTTTCTTCTCCATGTGGCCGCAGCGCTTGGGAAACACCTGATCCTCCAGATGGACAGCGGCCATCCCCGCCCGCTCAAATTCCCGAACGGTTCGATAGACGTTCAGCGGATTGCCGTAGCCGGTGTCGATATCGCCCAGCAGGGGGATATTCAGCACAGAATTCATATTGGCGCACACAGCGGCCATCTCGTTCATGGTCATCAGGCCGTAATCGGGTTGGCCCAGAATGGAGCCCGACGCCCCAAAGCCCGTCATAAAGGCCGCTTCAAAGCCGGCCTGCTCCACCAGGCGGGCGGACAGGCAGTCGTAGCAGCCGGGGGCCATGATAATCTCAGGGTTTTTCAGACGCTCCCGGAGGACCTTTGCGCCGGAGCGATTCTCGGTATTTCTCATAAAAATCACTTCCTAAATCAAGTTATTGGTTGAAAATTTCGCGGGGCACATATACATAGCCCTCCATAATCCGGCGGGCGGTGCGGCCGAAGACGGCCCGGGTGATATTGCCGTTTTCCACGGTGGTGTCGCATGTAATGATGCCGCCGGGGTGGCCGATGCGGACCAGGCCGCTCTCCCGCTGTCCGCGCAGCGCATAGACCAGCGTCCCCGGTGTGACAGCGGCGCAGCCGGTACACACGGTGGCGGTGCCGGAGTAGGTCTTGTGCATGATCTGCATAAACATGTCCCGGGCCACAAAATCGATCTCGTCCGCCGCTACCTGGGTCCCGTCGATATGGCTTTTGTAGGGCTGGGGCGGCGCCACAAAGGCTACCATGGGAACGGCCCGGACCCGCTGCCGCGCCTCGGCCCGGCTGGCAATCCCCATCTGCTCCGCCGCAATGCAGCGGATGGTCTCCAGCAGCTCCAGCAGCTTGGGATTGGAGTCCACCTGGGCGGGGGTCTCGGTTCCGGTCAGCCCCAGGTCGGAGGCGCGGACAAAGACCATGGGGCTGCCCGCGTCTACCATGGACACGGTGAGAGGGCCGAAGCCCTCCACCGTAATCACGTCGGTGGGATTTCCGGTGGGCAGGAGCTTGCCGGTTTTGGCCCCCACCGTGCCGGCCAGATTGAGGCCGATGTGGGCGCCGGTGCCGGGGACGCCGTGGATCTTATAGTCCCCCAGCGCCGCCGGCTTTCCGTTTACCACCGGGACCTCCGCCTGAAACACGCTGTCGGTGTTGGTGTTGTAGATGCGCACCACGGTAACGGGCTCCACCGCCTTTACCAGCCCCTGGGCGATGGCAAAGGGACCGACGCCGGAGGAGATGTTGCCGCAGTTGCTGGAATAGTCCACAAAGGGGGTGTGGATATCCACCTGTCCAAAGGTGTAGTCCACGTCCGCGTCGACCCGGCTGGACCGGGCAAGGATGGCCAGCTTGCTGGTCAGGGGATCCGCCCCGCCAAGGCCATCGATCTGGCGGCTGTCCGGACTGCCGAATATGGATAAAATCACCCGGTCCCGCACCTGGGGGTCCGACGGAAGGTCGTTTTCCAGCAGAAAGACCGCCTTGCTGGTCCCGCCCCGCATGATGACGCAGGGGATACGTTCCATTTCTGGGTTGTACATTGTTTGATCCCTTCTTATTTTGTTTAGGTTGTAACCATCGTCGCTGTCTTCATCAGCCCCGGCAGGAACATGATGATCTTCGGGAAGGCCATCAGCAGTACCAGAACGGTTACTGCGGCCAGCAGGTAGAACCACAGATGTTTACACACCACCTGTTCAATGGTTGTCTTCTTGAGCCCTGCCGCAACATACAAATTCAGGCCCACCGGAGGTGTACATAGACCAATTCCCAGGTTAATAATCATGACCACGCCAAACACAATTGGATCAATATTGTAGGCTGCCAGTGCCGGCGTAAAGATAGGTGTCAGAATCATCACAGCCGGACAGGTGTCCATGAATGTGCCCACAACCAGCAAAAGTGCTGTTACCAGCAGCCAGAACATCAATTTGTTTGTTGCAACGGAAGTGATCATGGCAGCAACGGTCTGAGGCACATTTTCACGGGTCAGCACCAGGCCAAAGGCTGTGGCGGCAGCGATAACAAACAACAGCATGCCGGTCGTAATGATGGAGCTTCTCAAAATTTTGAAGATCGAGACCATGTCCAACTCTCTGTACACAAACAAACCCACCAGCAAGCCATAGAATACAGCCACGCAAGCCGCTTCAGTGGGGGTGAAGATGCCGCCGTAGATACCACCCAAAACAATCAGCGGCATAATCAGTGCCCAGATCGCGTCTTTAAATGTTTTCCATACGACCCGCAGGGAAAATCTGTGAGGCTTCAGCATCTCCTTGTGCCGTACGGCCCAAAGAATGGAATAAATTGACATTCCGCCTGCCAGCATAAAGCCGGGCAAAAAACCGCCCATAAATACCTCGCTGACCGATGCGCCGGCCGCCATTCCGTAAATCACCATCGGGATGCTGGGAGGGACGATGATGCCCAAAAAGCCGCCGGCCGCCACAGTGGAAAGGGAGAATTTCAGTGGATAACCATCCTCCAGCATGGCAGGCACCATAATTGCGCCGATGGCCGCAACGGTGGCGGCGGAGGAACCTGAGATTGCGCCAAAAAATGCCGAAGATAGAAAAACGACCACCGCAAATCCGCCTGGCAGCCAGCCAACCAGAGATTTGGCAAAATCAGTAAGCCGTTTGGACACTCCGCCGTCTGCCAGCAGTCCACCGGCAATCATGAAAAACGGGATAGCCATCAGGCTGTAGGAGTCCATTGCGGTAAACATTTTTTGTGCCACTACAACCAAGTTGATATCGGCCATATATAAGGCCAAAATCGATGACCCTGCAAGGCTGAGTGCGACAGGTACGCCAAGAATCAGTAGCACAAAGAAGCTGACAAATAGAAGAATTATCATATAATCTCCTCCGTAGCATCCAGCGGTTTCCTGCGAATGAAGTCACGATAAAACACATAGAAGGACTCTATGCAGCTGAATCCAAACCCTAGCAGTAGCATCCCATACACCAGATACATAGGAAGCTTCAGTGCTGCGGAAAACTGTCCGAATTTATACTGTGCCGTGATGAACTGCCAGGATAGATAAGTGAGGCAGAGATAGATCCCAAGGCTAATAAGCTGTGCGAATCCGGTTACAACAAATCGAAGCTTTTTGGGCATCAGGTCTGTAAAGATGGTAACCCCCAAATGCGCCTTTTCACGCACCCCCATGCCAATGGCCAGCATAGCCGCAAAGATCATCAAATATCGCGCGGCTTCCTCGCCCCAGGTAAACGGGATTTTCAGCGCATAGCGCATGATGACAGAAACCAGCACGATAAAGCACATCAGCACCAACGGAACAACGGAAAAAATATTTTGAAGCCAACCGACCAGCCGCATAAACCTATCTGTGGCTACAATATCGGAATGTTTCTCATCCATGTTTTATCTCCTTTGCAAAGTGTGGGATATGAGGCAGAAACCAGCGGCCGCCATTTAAATAACACCGGCCGCTGGTTCAGGCAGTTCAGCGGTATTTCTCACCGATTGATTCAATATAATCCAGGGTTTCCTGATCCACATACGTGCCCACAAACTGGTCCTTCACGCTCTGCACCGCATCAGCCTCCAGGCGGCGCCAATCCTCTTTGTTCACCTCTGTTATGGTGCACCCGGCGGCCGTCATTTCAGCTACCTGATCCTCCTCGGAGTTAGTCAGTTCCTGACGCATATAATCACGTGCCTCATTGGCACACTCCTGGAACGCCTCTTGCAAGTCACTTGGCATTGAATTCCAGGCATCCATACTCATCAGGAAGGTAACGGGACAGTACCAGTTTTGTGACCGGGTGATATAGGGCGCAACGGTGTAAAACTGATTCATATAAATAGCGGCGATGGGAATTAAAGTTCCGTTAACAGTCCCGTTCTGGATGCCGGTGAATACTTCTGAGTAGGCCATTGGCACAGGATTTGCACCTAACTCGGAAAAGTATTTAATATAAGCATCATTTTCCATCACACGGATGGTCATACCAGCCACATCCTGCGGAGTTTCAATGGCACGCTCGTTGACAAAGATGTTGAAGAAGCCGGTTTCCCAGAAGGACACTCCCTTTATGTTGATGCTTGCCAGATTATCCAACATTTCCTGTCCGCGCTCGCCATCTAAAAATTCATATGCGTGCTCTTTTGTGTAGAAAATGCCGGGCATGTCAAACAGATACCAGCTGGTGTCGAAATTTGCTAGAGGAGAGGTGACCAGACCGATATCCACGGTGCCCATCTGCACGCTTTCCACCAACTCCCGTTCAGCGCCCAGCTGCGAGGAGGGGTAAATATCCAGGGCAACCTGGCCGCCGGTCCGTTCTTGAAGCAGTTCATTCATATAAACCAGACCAGTGTGGTAGGGGTGGGTGGCGGGCTGAACGTGTCCAGCCTTAAACACATAGGAGGCCGAGGCTGTGCCTCCGGTGCTGCCGGAATTGTTTCCTGGAGTAGTGGCTGACGGCCCGGTCTCCTTCGGCCCGCAGGCCGTCAGAGAACACGCCATGATTGCGGCAATTATCAAAGCAGCGATCCTGCTTGTAGTTCTCATAATCATTCTCCTTTTCTTAGCTCTGTGCATTGTGTGGATAGCATTTGTGCTCAAATATTTTTATCTCGTGCCCCTCTAAAATGTGGTCTGTGATGGCCGCAACCTTGTCAAAGCTTTGGTAATGGACCAGGAGGTCCGTATGATAGCCGTTGGCCAGCTTTGGATCAGATTCCCAGCACTCCCGGGTGTTGACCAGGTCCGCAACCAGAGCATAAATTCCTTCCGCTGTATCTACCAGCAGTGTCTGCGAACCAGGTGTATGGCCTGGGGTCAGGATAAGCTTCAGGCCGTTTCCAATTTCTACATCACCATTCACAAACCGGAAATTCAACCCTTCAAATTCCTCCTTGCGATAAGGAAATTGGTGAATCTTGATGGGGTGAAGAGCGTACTGGTATTCAATCTCCTGGACAATAAAGGTTGCGTTTGGGAAAAAGTGACAGGAACCTGCATGGTCCCAATGCAGGTGAGACAAAATTACGGTATGAATGTCTTCACAGCGCACACCAATTGCTTTTAATGCGTTGTCCAGGCGCTGATCTTCTTTTTGGATATATGGGCCGTTCGGTTTTCCGGCCGGTACATAGCCGTTCTCGGGTACAAATGCCCCTGTGTCGAACAGAATTTTTTGCTGTCCATCTGTTAAATAATAAGCAATCAGGGGAAAATCCACTTTTACACCTGGATTTGTCCTGTAAATCATGTTGGAGCACTCTCGGTTTATGGTCCCAAGGTGTAATGGATAGATTGTGAACTTGCTCATTTAGGAAACACCATCCTCCTCGAACGTCCCGGAAGGCCCTGTATGGGCCTCCCGAGACGCTTGCTTTTACGCCAGCAGCTCTACCAGCTCGTTCAGATTCTCCAGCTCATCCAGGCGGCTGCAAAGGTCGATGATCCGCTCGATTTTGTAGCTGCCCATCTCGTGGCCGGCCATGAAGCGGAACTTCTCCACCGCCTCGTCCCAGCTGACGGGGTTCTCCGGGTCGCCCTTGGGGTACTCGGTGTGGGAGGTGATCACGCTGCCGTCCTTCATGGTGACCTCGACGGTGCAGGGGTAGTACTTGGGATACACCTTCTCGATCTCCGGGTCCATCATCCACTTGACCTTCTTGGCCAGGGCCAGGACCTCCGGGTCCCGGATGGCCTCATAGGTGTAGTCGTCGATGTTCTCGTGGCCCTTGACCATGCCGCAGGCGATGGCGTAGGGCAGGGAGAACTGAGCGTCCACTACCGTCTTGGGGTCGGCCTTGGTCTCCTCGGGGATGGTCAGGACCTTGATGGAATATTTGTTGACGCGGGCCAGGATGGACTCCACTTGGCGGTAGTCCACGCCGCGCTTGAACAGGTCCACGCCGCAGTCGGCCAGGGGGGCGGAGAAACGGCAGCAGGCATGTACCTTGATGGAGGTGTCGGCCATCTCCCAACGCTGGCCAAACTCCTCGCTCACCTTGGCCTCATTCCAGATATCCTTGTAGGAGTAGGCCCGCAGGAAGCCGTCCTGCCCGTCCCAGACGGTGGTGGGGGCGGTGTAGCCGTTCTTGGCCATTATGGCGCTGATGACGCCGCACATGGCGGGGTGGCCGGCCTGGTAGCGTTTGGACCAGGTCCCCTGTGCCTTCCACTCCAGCAGGCCCGCCGCCTGGCTGCCCGCCAGGCCCAGCGCGTAGGTGATTTGCTCCTCGTTCAGGCCCAGCAGCTTGGCCGCGCCGCCGGTGGCGCCGAACACGCCGCAGGTCCCGGTGGGGTGGAAGCCCTGATAGTAGGTCTGCCCCTCAAAGGCCTCGCCCAGGCGGATGGTGATTTCAGAGCCGTAGGCGAAGGCGGTAAGCACTTCCTTGCCGCTCTTGCCATACTTCTCGGCCAGGGCCAGAATGGCGGGGAAGACCACAACAGAGGAGTGCTGGGTGCCGTAGCGGTGGTCGTCGTCCATATCAAAGGCATGGCCGAAGGTTCCGTTGATCATGGCGGCCATCTGGGGGCTGTTTTTGTAGTGGCAGCCGATGGCGGTGGATGTGGGTTCCCCGTCGCCCAGCTCCCGGGCGGCCTGGAGACAGGTCAGGCTGGAGTCCACATGGCGGGAGGCGATGATATTGCCCAGCAGATCCATAATGTACATCTTGGAATTCTGCACCACTCTGTCCGGCAAATCCTCAAACTTCAGACCGGCGCCGATTTTCGCAACCTGCTGAGACAGGGACTGTTTTTTCTCCATAATAACATGCTCCTTTTCCGATTTTTTTAACGCTGATGGGGATGAAAGAGGAACTCTTTCTGCCTGAATAGTACAAGCAATTATGATACCAGATTCGGCTCCTTTTCATTTTTCGTGATTGCGGCGAAATCTACCGTTCATTTTTATAGGTTTCCACCAATTCCATTCCCCCGCACTGGGAAGTTCCACAAAAAAGGCGGCCATTTTTTGCCGGAAAGGGAAGCAAAAACCTCCTGTCTTCCATATATCAGGTTGTTTCCTTTGAATTATCTGCAACAATTGCTGCAAAGGTGTTGCACTATTTGAAACAATGTGTTACACTAAAGCTGCTTCCAAGCCAACTGATGTGGGGGAACTGTATATGAAACCGAAAATTGGAGTTGTCTGTATGGGGCAAATTGCACAGGCCCTTATCAAGGCAATTGATTTTATGGGGCTGGACGCCGATTTTATCCTGTCCGACTCCCTGGTCCATGACGAAAGCCGCCTGCCGCCGGAGCTGGCAAAGTCGGACGTCCTTTTGTCCAGCGGCTATCTGGTCAAGGCGCTGCACAAGATCACGGACAAGCCAATTATCAAAATCGAGCCCAGTCTGTTTGACATTCTCCTGGCCTACAGCAACGCCCTGCCCTATGACCACAACCCCGTTATCATCCTGCCCTCCGAGTCCGGTTCTCCTTTGGTAGGGCAGATACAGGACATTCTGTCAGTGCATATCGTCTCCGACTACTACGACACTCTGGCGGATGCCGGCCGCATCATTCACAAATATAAGGACCGGGGCTTTCGCTGCGTGATCGGCAGCGGACTGGTCTGTGAGGAAGCGTCTGCCATGGGGCTGAAAAGCATCTTTGTCTACCCCCAGGAGTCCCTGTGTTCCTTCATCCAACTGGCTTACGACACAGCGGTCTCCATCTGCAAGGAGCTGGAGGTCAAGCAGCAGATGTCCACGATTTTTCAATATTCCCACCAGGGCATCCTGTTCACCGACCGGCAGGGCCGTATCTCCATGTGCAACGACTCGGCCGGAAAGATCCTGAAAATGACCCGCCAGCAGCTTATTGGCCATTCCATCGCGCAATTCTTCCCGCCGGAACCCCTCAACACGGTGTTTCAGAGCCACGAGGTCCTGAATCATCTGATGTGCAGCTTTGGCGGAGAGCAATATATCGCCTCGATTATCCCCATACTTTCCAAGGGGGAGCTCAGCAATGTGATGATCAATCTGGACAACGTCCGGACCATTCAGCGGCAGGAGCAGCATATCCGCAACGCGCTGGCCCAAAAGGGCTTTGTGGCCAAGCACCGCTTTGACGCCTTTGAAAGCCGAAACCCCTCCTTTCACACCCTGGTCTCCACCGCAAAGAAATTTGCCAAAAGTGAGGACTGCGTGATTATTCTGGGGGAGACAGGGACCGGAAAGGAGGTGCTGGCCCAGTCTATCCACAACCACAGCGCCCGGGCCAACAACCCCTTTGTTGCGGTGAACTGCTCCGCCATCAGCGAGACCCTGCTGGAGAGCGAGCTCTTTGGCTATGACGAGGGCGCTTTCACCGGTGCGCGGAAGGGCGGGAAACAGGGGTATTTTGAGGTGGCCCATAAAGGGACCATCTTTCTGGATGAGATCGGCGAGCTGAGCCTGCCCCTGCAAAGCAAGCTGCTGCGGGTTATTCAGGAGCGACAGCTTATCCACGTCGGCGGCAGTAAGGTTATCAACTTCGACGTGCGCATTATCGCGGCCACCAACCGCAACCTTTGGGAGCTGGTGCAGCAGCAGAAGTTTCGGGAGGACCTGTACTACCGTTTGGCCGTTCTGGAGCTGGAGCTCCCACCGCTCCGCCAGAGGCAGGAGGACATTCTGCCCCTTTTCCTGGAGTTTGTCGCCAAGCGCAGCGGCTCCCTTGCGGCGCAGCTGGAGGAGAAGGACACAACGCTGGCCCATTTGCTCTGCTCCCACAGCTGGCCGGGCAATATCCGGGAGCTGGAAAACTTCGCCAAGACGGTTATGACCATGTGGGGCGACGGCGACGCCAACGGCACGTTTCTGGACCTGATCGGTACGGAAATACAGCGCAGAAAGGCCCGGAGCGTTCACACGGCCCTGCCGCACCCGGAGCCCGAGGCCGTCCCGGCCCAAACCGCCGAGTGGAAGCGTATTCAGGGTGCGCTGGTGGAGGCGGGGGGAAATTACACCAGGGCGGCCGCCATACTGGGCATCAGCCGCGTGACACTGTGGCGCAGGCTGAAAGCGATGGAACAGACAGCGGGCACTGACCGATGAAATAATCGCGGTCCGGACGCAAAAACAGCGGGGTTCCGCTGATAGAGACAAGGGGCCGTTTTACTCCGTGCTTCCCCCGCTTTTGATATTGACGCAGCTGGAGGCATATGGTATTATGACACGTACTTTGCTGGTTCCTGCAGCAAAGGCAAGGAAAGAAAACGGGGCTGTGCCCGGCCAAATTCCGGGTGCGGCGCCATGACCGGAGAGCGGTCTATATTGGAGGGCAGACGTATGGATTATTCAGGGGGACTGTTTATACAGACCGGAGGGGGCGCACCGGCCGCGGAGGCCCGTGAGTCCCACAGCGGTATGCGGAGCGTCCAGAATCTGGAGGCCGTCATCAACGAGGGCCTGCGCGTCGCTCTGCTGGAGAAGACCCCGGACCAGTCGCTGGATGTGCTGCTGGAGCACCTGGGAAAGGCGCTGAACGGAGACCGGACCTACATATTTGAGCAGAACGCCTCCGGCGGCGACGACAACACCTACGAGTGGGCGGCCGAGGGGGTGGAGCCGGAAAAGGAGAGCCTGCAAAACCTTCCCCCCGAGGTGTGTGCCAGCTGGTATCAGAATTTCGGCGTCGGCGGGCATATCGTCATTGAGAACCTGGAGGATATCCGGGAGACCGACCCCGTTCAGTATGAGAACCTGAAGCGGCAGAATATCCATTCCCTGGTGGTGGTCCCCCTCTATGACGGCAAGCAGATCATCGGCTTTTACGGCGTGGACAATCCCCCGGCAAAGACCCTGGAATATGCCACGAATATGCTCCAGACGGCGGCGTATTTTATTGTGTCCTCCCTGAAGCGGCGCAACCTGTTCCGGGAGCTGCAAAAGCGCAGCTATAATGTGCTCCACGCCCTCAGCGTGGACTACCTGGGCATCTATCAGGTGAACTTCGACACCGGCGAGTGCGAGACCTACCGGGACAGCGAGCAGATGAGCGTCTACTTTAAAGACGGCTATCAGGCGGCCATGGAGCAGTATATCACCCGCTACGTGGCGCCCTGGGACCAGGAGCGGCTGCGGGCGGTGACCAAAAAGGACTATGTGCTGGGGCAGCTCAGCACCAAGATGAAGTTTTCGGTGCGCTATCAGGTGAAGGACAGCTCCTTTGGCCTGAAGCACCTGGAAATCCACTTCTCCGCTACCGAGCGGGCGGGGGAGGAGAACTGCGTGATCTTTGCCCTGCGGGACGTAAACGCGGTGGTGGAGCAGGAGGAGAAATACCGGCTGGAGGCGCGCCAGAGCCTGGAGAACATCCTGGAGGGGGCCAGAACGGGTATCTGGACCATCGAGCTGGAGGAGGGCCGCCCGCCCAGGATGTACGCTGACCGGACCATGCGCATCCTGCTGGGCGTGCCGGAGGAGATCGAGCCGGAGGAGTGCTACCAGCACTGGTTTGCCCATATCGAGCCGGACTATGTGGAGATGGTGCAGGAGGCAGTGGTGGAAATGCTGGGGACCGGGCGGTCGGAAGTGATCTACCCCTGGAACCACCCGGAACTGGGCAAAATTTATGTCCGCTGCGGCGGCGTGCCGGACAAGACCTTCCAGAAGCCGGGGGCCTGCCTGAACGGATACCACCAGGACATCACCGAGACCATGGTGACCCGGAAGAAGCAGGAGCAGTCTATCATGGAGCTTCTGGAGCGGGTGCGCCGGGCCAATTCCGCCAAAAGCGAATTTCTCTCCCACATGTCCCACGACCTGCGCACGCCCATCAACGGAATCTTGGGCATGCTGGCCATTCAGGAAAAGAGTGAGGACGACCCGGAGCGGCAGCGGGACTGCCGGCGGAAGATTCGGGTGTCCACGGAGCATCTGCTGTCCCTGGTGAACGACGTTCTCCAGGTCAGCCGGCTGGAGAGCGGAAGGCCGGCGGCGGTGGAGGAGCCCTTTGACCTCCACCAGACCCTGGAGGACTGCCTCACCATCCTGTCCCCCCAGGCGGAGGAGCGGGGGATTCGGTTGGAGCTGGAGGCCTCCGGCCTGCGGCACAGCCGGGTAATCGGCAATCCGCTGCAATTCAAGCAGATTCTCATGAACGTCATCGACAACGCCCTGAAGTATAACCGCCCCCACGGCTCTGTGTTCATCCGGGTGGAGGAGACCGCCTTCCAAAACGGGACCATGAGCTGCCGGTTTGTTATTGAGGATACCGGAATCGGCATCGGTGAGGACTTCCAGGCACACATTTTCGAGCCCTTTACTCAGGAGCACCAGGACGCGAGAACCAACTACAGCGGCGTCGGCCTGGGCATGTCCATCGTGAAGAAGCTGGTGGACCAGATGAAGGGGACCGTGGCGGTCAGCAGCCAGGTGGGCAAGGGCAGCGTGGTCCAGATTACGCTGCCGGTCCGGGTGGATGAGGCATGGCACGGCGCGGCCGTGGAGGAGGAGCCGGATATCCAGAGCAACGTGGCCGGAATGCACATCCTGCTGGTGGAGGACAACGAGATCAACTGTGAGATTGTGGAGTACATCCTGATGGAGGCGGGGGCGGAGGTGGTAACCGCCAACGACGGAAAGGCCGCCGTGGACGCCTTCGCCGCCTCTGCGCCGGGGACCTTTGATTGCGTGCTCATGGACCTGATGATGCCGGTGATGAGCGGATACGAGGCGTCCCGGGTGATTCGGGGGCTGGACCGGCCGGACGCGGCGTCCGTGCCCATCATAGCCCTGTCGGCCAACACGTTTGAGGAGGACGTGGCTCTGGCCAAAGACGCAGGGATGAACGACCACCTGGCCAAGCCGGTGGATATCCGAAAAATGCTTCAGATCATAAGCCGTTTTCGGGACTGACCGAGGCATGAAACGGCCTGGATGTACCGGCCGGCGCACAGGCGGCACAGATACCGAACACTCTGGAATGGAGATGAACAAAATGGCTTTTCCACGCTCCCTGAAAAGCAGCATAGCCCTGATTATCTGCCTGAATATTCTTGTGTTTGCCTTTTTGGGGATTTCGGTCAAAAAGATGAGCGAAGACACCATTGAAACAATAGGCACGGCCTACATGGATGGTATGAGCGAGCAGGTTTCCCTGCATTTTGAAACGATTATCGACCTCCGCCTGACCATGGCGGAGTCCATCGCCCATATCGCGTCGGGCGGCGAGGGAAATTCCAGCCGCGGCACGCTGGCGGAGATTGAGTACGGCGCCAAGGCCAGGCATTTCATGTGCGCCGCCCTGTACTCCTCCGACGGCGAAATTGAAATGATCTATGGCAATCCTGTGGCGCTCAACCACCCTGAGCCCTTTCTGGATAGCCTGAAAAACCGGGAGCGCAGGGCGGCGTCCGCAGTGGACAGCAGCGGAGAAAACATCATCCTCTTTGGCGTGCCCTGCGAATATCCCATGTCTGATGGAGAAAACAGCCTGGCCATTGTGGTGGGCCTGTCCTCCAAATATATGGGGGAGGTCCTGTTCCTGGATTCCGACAGCTCGCTGGCCTACTCCTTTGTGATACGGAAGGACGGCAGCTACGTGGCCCGGAATGAGGACGACGTCCACGAGAACTATTTTGACCGGCTCTATGACCTGTTTGAGGGCCGGAGGGAGGAGGCAGACCGCCATATCAGCCAGCTGACCGCCGCCATGGAGGCGGGGGAGGACTGTTCTGCCCTGCTGGAAAGCGGCAGCTCCCGCCGGCACCTGTATGGGACCAGTCTCCCCTACTGCGATTGGTATCTGGTGACCGTGCTGCCCTTTGATAGCCTGGACCACGCCATCTCTGGCATGAGCAGCCGCTGGCTCGTTCTGGTCTACGCCGCCTCCTTTGCGGTGGTGGCCATGCTGCTCTACCTGTTCCTCCAGTACTCCAGGCTGTTCAAACACCAGCTGGCGGAGCAGAGGCGGATGAACCTGGAGATGGACGCGGCGCGGCAGGCGGCCGAGCAGGCGCAGAAGGAGGCGGAGCAGGCCAACGCGGCGAAGCAGGACTTCCTGTCCAGCATGAGCCACGACATCCGCACCCCCATGAACGCCATCATTGGTATGACCGCCCTGGCCGCGGACAATACCCACAATCCCGAGCAGGTACAGGACTACCTGGGCAAAATCGCCCTGTCCAGCAAGCACCTGCTGGGGCTGATTAATGACGTGCTGGATATCTCGAAGATCGAAAGCGGCAAGATGACGCTGAATGTGGAGCCGGTGTCCCTTCGGGAGGTGATGGAGAGCATCGTCAACATCGTGCAGCCCCAGGTGAAGGCGAAAAACCAGCGGTTCAACGCGGCCGCCTACGATATCCTATCCGAGCAGGTGTACTGCGACAGCGTGCGGCTGAATCAGGTGCTGATCAACCTGCTGGGGAACGCGGTGAAATTCACGCCGGAGGAGGGCTCGGTGCAGGTGACGGTGTATCAGGAGCCGGAGGAGGGCGGCCGTGTGCGCACCCACTTCCTGGTGCAGGACACCGGAATCGGCATGTCGAAGGAGTATCAGAAGGAGATTTTCGACTCCTTCAGCCGGGAGGACAACACCCGCGTGCGGAAGACAGAGGGCTCCGGGCTGGGCATGGCCATCACCAAGTGTATTGTAGACGCCATGGACGGGGACATATCCGTTCGCAGCGAGCAGGGCAAGGGCAGCGAGTTCCATGTGGTCCTCAACCTGGAACGGGCGGCGGAGCCTGCGCCGGACGCCGGCCTTTCCGTCGGGAGCGTGCTGGTGGTGGACGAGGATGAGCGGCTGTGCGTCAACGCGGTCCGCTCCCTGGAGGAGATGGGCGTTCAGGCCGATTGGTGCCGGAGCGCCGGGCAGGCGCTGGAGCGCATTGAGGCGCGCCGGCAGGACGGCGGCTATCAGCGGGTCCTGCTGGGCTGGCAGCTGGCGGACGGGAGCGGCCTGGAGGCCGCCCGGGCAATCCGGCGGCACTGCGGGGAGGACGGTCCGGCCCTGCTGCTCTCCGCCTGCGACTGGAGCGGGCTGGAGGAGGAGGCCGAGGCGGCGGGCATTTCCGGCTTTGTGGCCAGGCCGCTGTTTCGCTCCACCCTGTTTGACGCCCTGAAGGGCCCGGCCGGCGCCCCGGAGGAGGGGGCCGGCCCCTGGAAGGCGGTGGACCTGTCCCTGCGGGGGAAGCACATCCTGCTGGCGGAGGACAACGAGCTCAACTGGGAGGTGGCGCGGGAACTGCTCTCCGTTCTGGAGCTGGAGCTGGACTGGGCCGAAAACGGGGAAATCTGCGTGACGAAATTTGAAAAATCCCCGGTGGGGTACTACGACGCGATTATCATGGATGTGCGTATGCCCGTGATGGACGGCTACGAGGCGACCGCCGCCATCCGGGGGCTGAAGCGCCCGGACACGGATATCCCCATCATTGCCATGACCGCCGACGCCTTTTCGGAGGATATCCAGCGGTGTTTGGAGTGCGGCATGAACGACCATCTGGCTAAGCCCATTGACCTTCAGGCCGTGGCCCAGAAGCTGAAAAAATACCTGCGGTAAAGCCGCAGACAAAAGGCGGCCCCCTCTGAAATCCCAACCTTTCAGAGGGGGCCGCTTCTTATCCCCAGCCCAGCCGGCGGATTTGCTCCCGGAGCTCCTCCAGTCGGAGCTCCAGCTCGGCCTGCATGCCTGCGTCGTGGCTTTGTATGGCCAGAAGCAGCCGCATGTTCAGTGCGTGCTGCCGGTCCTTCAAGCCGTTCATGGTCTCGCCGCGCCGGACCAGGTTGCTGCGGATACCGCTGTAGCCGCTCATTTGGGTGTCGCCACCAGGATGCGGATGCGGCCGCCGGCGGAGTAGCCCAGGTCGTCGTACCAGCCGGTGAGGGTATAGTCCTCGCCGTTGATCTGGGACAGGTCGGTCTGGTAGTACCCCCGGCTGCCGGAGCCGTCCCTGAGCAGCACCTGTACGTTCTCAGCAATGGGATACTCCCGGCCGTCCCCCATGGCGCTAAGGGCGGACAGGCCGTCCAGGCTCACCTGGGTCAGCTGCCGGATGGACCTCAGGCTGTCCTTCTCATACACCAGCATGGCCCCGCCGGTTTGGATGGGGTATCTGGCTGTGCCGCTGATGGTCTGGGCCTGGCCATCCCGGAGGTAGGTATAGCTGACGGCGATGTTTGTCTCGCTGGAGCTGTCGTCAATTCCGCTGACGTATACATAGGGCTGGGTGTCGCCGGTGACGTTGTGGAGCACCATGCGGTCGATTTCCCCCGCCGCGTTCAGGGTATAGTAGCGCACGTCCTCGCCGGACAGTCCGGCCCCCGCCAGGCGGGAGGGGTAGACGCGGGCATAGCCGCCGCTGTCGTCAGTGTCCAGAATCTGCGCCCCGGCGGCGAATCGGTAAGTTCCAACGCCGGTCCCGTCTTTAGTGACCGTCCCCTCCAGCCGTTTGGTGGACAGGCTGCGAACATTTGTCCCGGACTGGGTGGTGGAGACGGTGACCAGCTTTCCGGCGTCCAGCGCCGTGCCGCTGTGGTAGAAGGTGCGCACCACGCCGTCGGTACAGGCCACCTGAGTGGTCACCTGGGCGGAGGCGGTGGCCGAGCTGGTGGTGGTGGCGGTGGAAGCCCCCTTGGCGCTGGACACCACCGAGCCGTAGTAGATGGCCTCGTTCTCCAGGGCGTCCATGGCCTGGACCACCTCACCGTTCAGGCCCAGCAGAAGGGTGACCATGTCCCCCTCCTGAAAGCTGCCCTGGCTGGAGAGCTGGTAGGCGGCCTCGGAGGTGCCCAGCTGGTAGCTCACCCCGGCCACCGTGACAGCAGTGGGGGCGGCGGCGCTGGGGGACAGCCCGGTGAGGGTGCCCGTCACCCGGTCGTGGCAGATCCATACTGTGGACATGTTGGCGTTGTAGTAGTACACGTCGTATGGCTGCACCGCGGAAAGGGCGGAGACCGCACCATTGTAGTACACCGTGCCGGGGGCAAAGGGCAGGGACAGGGCGCTGCTCTCCGCCACGAAGGGGCCCTTGGTGTGGCTGCTCACCAGGGCGGAGTAGTCCACCTGGCCGTTGATAATGGTGTAGCCCAGGGGTGTGCCGTACACCGCCCCGGCGCTGGTCTGGGCGGTGAGGAGGTTATAAAACAGGTCAACGCAGTCCTGCCGGGTCAGCGCGCCGCCCTGCCTGGCGGATACGCCGTCCAGCAGGCCCAGGGCGCCGGCCCTGGACAGCTGAGCGGCGGGGTAGGCCCCCTTCAGGGCGGTGGGGTCGTAGCCCAGCGCCTTCAGCAGGGCGGCGCAGCCCTCCTCCAGGGTGACGGCCTGGTCGGGGCGGAAGGAGCCGTCTACATAGCCGGTCATCCAGCCCTGCTCGATGGCGATGCGGACATAGCCGCTGGCCCAGTGGTCCCCCTTCAGGTCTTTGAACAGGGAGCTGCCGTAGCCCTCCGCCCCGTCCTGGTAGGGGGAGGCGGCCACCAGCATCTGAGCGAACTGGGCCCGGGTGACCGGACTGGTGAGGCTGTCTCCGGCGGTGAGGATGCCCAGGGCCTGGAGCGCCTCCTGCTTGGCGCCGGACCCGGCGGCCTGCGCCCCGACGCACAGGGAGAGTGTCAGACAGAGGGCGAGGGCGGCGGAGATGAAGTGTTTTGTTTTCATATTATGTTTTCCTTTCCAAAAAACTCTTTCGTCCCTCCGCAGAGGCAAGGCCCCTTTTCCCCGCAAGGGGGACGCCGCATCCGTAAGGCGGCAGAGCCGCCAACGGCTGCGCAGTGAAAGGGGCTGTCAGCCGCAGGCTGACTGAGGATTGCGTTTTGCGAAGCAAAACATACGAAGTAAACAAAGTTTTGCAAACCTTGTTTATTTCATACATTTCGCCTGCGGCGAAATACAATCCTCCGCCCCAGTTTGCGAACTGGGGCACCTCCTTTCAAAAGGAGGCTTGCCCTGCGGGGGAGGAAATTGGTCAATCGTAATGCAGCGCGTCGATAGGGTTGAGCCGCGCCGCCTTTTTGGCGGGGAGGTATCCGAAAAGCACCCCGATGCCCGCCGAGATACCGAAGGCCGTCAGGACGGCAAAGAGGGTGGGGACCACGGTGAGGGCCTCTCCCAGAAGGCGGGCCGCCGCCACGGTGGCCGCCGCCGACAGGAGGTAGCCCAGGCCGATGCCGATTAACCCGCCCAGGGCGCTGGTGACGGCCGCCTCGATGACAAACTGCTCCATAATGGTCCGCTCCTTGGCCCCCAGGGACTTGCGCACGCCGATCTCCCGGGTGCGCTCGGTGACGGACACCAGCATGATGTTCATAATCCCGATGCCCCCCACCACCAGGGAAATGGCGGCGATGCCAGCCAACACGCCCACCAGAATGTTGATGGTTCCGGTCATGGCGTCCACCAGTTCAGACATGGTGACGATGGTGTAGTAGTCGTCGCTGCCGAAAAACTCGGTCAGCGCCCGCTCCAGCGCGGCCTTGCTCTGGGCCATCCGGTCCTCGTCCACCATGGTGACCACATAGCTGGACACCCGGCTTCCCCCCAATCGGGAGGCGGTGGAGTAGGGGAGGTAGAGGCAGTCGTCGCTGCCCCCCTCGCTCATGGAGTTCTCCCGCTGGTCCAGTACTCCGACGATGGTCAGTGCCTGGCCCCCCACCCGCAGGGTCTGGCCCACGGCATTCCCGCCAAAGTAGGCCTGATTCACATAGGCTCCCACCACGCAAACCTTGGCCCGGGTGGCAATATCGCTGTATTGCAGTCCCCGGCCCTGGGCCACGGTATAGTTATAGATTCTGTTGTAGTCCTCGCTCACCCCGGAGACCGAGGTGGAGGTGGTATCGCTGCCGATTTTCACCCCGCCCATCATGGACACGGTGGGGGAGCACAGCTCCAGCTCCCCGGGGTGGTCGGCCACAATCTCATACATGTCCTCCACCTCCATAGTCCGGGTGGCCCCCCGGGACTGGACGGTGACGGTGAGGGTGTTGGTGCCCATGGAGGAGAAGCTGTCAGCGATGTAGTGCTCCAGACCGCTGCCCAGGCCCACAATGACAATCACCGCCGCCACGCCGATGATGATGCCCAGCATGGTGAGCAGGGTGCGGACCTTGCTGGAGACGATATTTTTCAGGGCCAGAGAGAGGGATTCAGTGAATCTCATATACCTCCACCCCCTCGCGCCCCCGGGGCCCGGGGGGTGACTACCGCCTCCGGGGCGTTGGCGGGGCCGTCATACACCACCCGGCCGTCCTCCAGCCGGATGATCCGCTGGGCCTGGACGGCGATGGAGTTGTCGTGGGTGATGAGGACCACCGTGTGCTCGGCGCGGTGGAGGTCCTGGAGCATGGCCAGCACCTCCCGGCCGGTGCGGGAGTCCAGGGCGCCGGTGGGCTCGTCGGCCAGAATCACCGAGGGCCTGCCCACCAGGGCTCGGGCGACGGACACCCGCTGCTGCTGACCCCCGGACAGCTCCATGGGCCTGTGCCGCCACTTGTCCCCCAGGCCCACCTGCTCCAGAGCGGCCAGGGCCCGGTCCCGCCGCTCCCCCCGGGGGACCCCGGCGTACATCAGGGGGACCTCCACGTTTTCCAGCAGGTTCAGCCTGGGCAGCAGGTTGTACTGCTGAAAGATGAAGCCAAGAAGCTCGTTGCGTATCTCCGCCAGCCGGTTTTTGTTCATCCGGCCCACGTCCTGGCCGTTGAGGAGATAGGTCCCCTCCGAGGGCACGTCCAGACAGCCGATGATATTCATGCAGGTGGACTTCCCCGAGCCGGAGGAGCCCACAATGGCGGTAAACTCCCCGGTCTCAATCTCAAAAGAGATGTGATCGGCGGCAGTGACCGTGCTGTCCCCCATGGGGTAGTACCTGCACACATCCTGAAAGGTAATCAGCGCAGCCATATCAGAAGCCTCCCCGTCCACCGCCGGGACCGCCGGACACTGTGATGTTGGGCGCCCCGCCGCCGGGCATGGCCGCGCTCTCGAAGGCTACCCCGCCCATGCCGCCGGGCATCATCACCATCCCGAAGCCGCCCGAGGAGGTGGTGGGGATATAGGCCACCGTGTCCCCCTCCTGGAGGCCGGAAATAATCTCGATGTAGCTGCTGTCGCTGGCGCCGATCTCCACAGGGACGGAGCAGTAATCCCCGCCCTCTATGGCCGTGCCGTTGGCGGCGCTGGGGGAATCGGCAGTAACCAGCACGGTGTTCCCCCGGTTCAGCGCCCCGGAGGGGATGGCCAGCACACCGCTGGCGCTCTGGAGGGTGATGGCGGCGTCCACATTCATGCCGGGAAGCAGGCCCTCGGTCTCGTCGATGCGGACAGTAACCGGGTAGGTGGTGGTCCCTCCGGAGGAGGTCCCGGCCACGCTCACCTTGGTCACCACGCCGGTGTAGGTCTTGCCCTCCACCGCGTCGGCGGTGATTTCCACCCTCTGGCCCACGGCGATGTCGGAGATGTCCAGCTCGTCCACGCTGAGGGTCATGGTGAGATAGCTCAGATCGTAGATGGAGCACAGCACCTTGCCCGCCTCGCTGGTCTCGCCGGCCTTGTAGTTCTTGTCGATCACCGTCCCCCGGATGGGGGAGGTGACGGTGTAGTTGTTCAGCTGGTCCTGCCGGCTCTCCAGTGACAACTCCGCGTTGCGCAGGGAGTCGGCGGCGCTTTGGAGGCTGTCGTCCAGGCTGTCGCTGGTGAGGGTGAGGAGGACGTCTCCCCGGTCCACCCGGTCCCCCTCCCGGGCCCGGATGGCGGCCACCTGGCCGGAGACCTCCGCCGTGATGGCCTGCTCCGCCGCGTAGGCAAAGGCGGCGCTTCCGGCGCTGGCACAGCCGTCGATGGTGGCGGAGCCGGTCTGGCTGACCGACAGGGCCCCGGGGTTGGCCACCTCCACCGTCACATAGCGGACAATCCGGTTGCCCTCCAGCACCGTGTCCGCCCGGTCAACCTTGGAAACGGTTCCCTCCAGCGTCTCGAAGGTGCTCTCCAGAGTGACGGCCGCCCGCTGGCCAACGGAGAAGCCCGCCGCCTCGTCGGCAAGGAAGGGGACCGTCAGTGTCATAATGTCGGAGTTGCGCAGGGTGGCCACGGTCTGCCCGGCGGATACGTCGTCCCCCTCCTCTACCTCCAGGGATAGGACCCGCCCCGTCTTGGGGGCGGTGACTGACAGCTTTTCCAGATCCTTGACCCGGCTGTTGTAGCTGCGCTGGGCCTGCTCCAGGGAGATCCGGGCCTGCTCCAGGGAGCCGGACAGGTTGGAGGTGTCGATGGTGTAGAGCACCGTCCCCTCCTCCACCTGGTCCCCCTCCTCGAAGTCGGCGGTGAGGATGTTCCCCTCCGCCAGAGAGGTGACCGAATAGGAGTTGGCCGCCTCCAGCACGCCGCTGCCGGTGATCTGGGCGGTGATGTCCCGCCGTTCCACCGGGGCGGTGGTGTAGGTCAGGCCGGCGGCGGAGGCGGGTTGACCGCCCCCGGCCAGCCGCAGGGCGAAGGCC